>LNAP01000291.1_pt1 | contig 57033 bp, 96 predicted proteins | sample 602601 | NCBI WGS metagenome assembly LNAP01 (sample SAMN02440304, study PRJNA202911) | soil metagenome | biome: Subtropical and temperate rainforests or woodlands; isolation source: soil samples (1 kg each in a 20% v/v slurry with milli Q water) were... ...
AGGGAGGCTGGTCTTGAACTCGGCTATGGCGGCCGGAAGTTCGTCGTGCCGTTGGGCTTGCCAAGTCATTTCGCGCGCTCCCATTCACCCGCGCAGTCTGGGCACCGGTAGGCTGTCGTGCGGTCCAGGCCGAAGTCGTAAAGGGCGATTTGACGCCCCCACCGCCCTTGCGTTTTGGTGGCGCCGTACATCGCGGCAACGCGCGTGGCCCCGGCTTCGGAACCAAGCTCTTCCCTGAAGTGCTCCCAGATGCTTCCGCCGTTCAGGTCGGCGTTGCAGTGAGGGCAGTTGCCGTGTCCAGCGGAGAGCGGCCCCTCGGGTCGCGCGTCTTCGCGCGTTTCTACGCTCCCTGGGATAGCCAAACCTTCCTTCACGCTGCTTTTTCCGCTTGTGCTGGTGGGGGTCATGCTGGTTCACCGTTGTTGCGGGCCATCCATTGGCGCATTGCCGGCGAAAGATCGGCCCTCGGACGGATCTCGCGCGGCGTTTCTAGTCCGCGGCGCATGCCGCTTTCGATGGTGGCTACAATGCCCTGCGGTCCGCCATCGTCGGTGTGGAGGCCGCACCTATAGGCGGCCTCGGTTAGGCGCGCCGATGCCTGGTCCTTGGAAAGCGCTTCCGCGGCGACGAGCTCCCCGATACGAGCAGCCGCGAGGAACAGGCGATGGTTACGCCCCGACCCTGACGGCGTGCCGGCTACAGCTTCGCACTCGCGCTCTAGCGCTGCCCTGGCGTATCGGTCGCTGATTGGCTCGCGCGCGAGTATGGCCCGGCGCGGCTGGGTCGGCGGCGCGATTAAATCAAGCATCCACTTCGGCAAAGTGGCCAACTCGCTGTCAGGCGATCGTACCCAGCGATATGCGCCCGCCGCCCGGCGAGACGGCGGCAAGGTGATTGACCCACCTGTGGTTCTCACGTCCACGCCCGGAATAAATCCGACGCGATTGCGCGTGTGACGGGTCGGCATGGCAAAGTAGAGATGCAGCCCTCCAGATGGCGTCCTCGCCTCCCAGGTCTCAGGCAAGTTGCCGTGTTCGTCCTCGGCAACCGCGAGGGCATGGCGCCCATCGACGGTCTTAACATCCACGTCGAGCACCAAAGCGCCAATAGGCGCTCCCGCAGCAGCTACAATCGACGCGTCAGGCCACTTCGCCCACCAAGCCGCAACAACTGCGTGGTCGGTGCTCGCCTTCTTCACCCCGCCAGTTCCGCTCACTTCCCGGCCCAGCGCGTCCCGGTCTCTTGGCACGAGCGGCGTTCGGCGCTCCGGGTGGCATGGGAAAATGGGCCACCCTCGTTCTGCATAGGACAGCGCGGCTGACAGCAGGGTCATGCGGGTTCTCGCAATGCGACCTTCACGCCGAGCTTCCAGAGAACCGAACCGAGTTCTCCATTCAGCTTCGAAGCGGCGACGCCAGTCTTCGGGTGAATGGTGGGGTGAGGGTCATCGCACCACCCAGACGGGTCTAGGTACGCCCTGGCGAAATCCTCGCCTTTGATGCGCACGATTTCGGCTCGCAGGTCCGATGGGCCGGCCCAAACGGGACTGCTCTCCTCGGCGCGGTCGCCGCCCATCCAGTCAAGGTATCGCTGGTCGCGAATCCACCGCTCCATCGCCTGGGCGCCGCACTCTTGGCGAGGCTCCCTGCCCTCCTTGGCGTAGCGGACTATCGCGGCTAGCAGCAGGAGCCGATGCTGCGCTGGGATGCGCCGCCAAACACTCAGCGTTTTGGGTTTGCTTGAGCGGCCTTTCACATGTGGGTAGGCTTTCCAGCAGACCTCGAAATCGACTGGATATTCGGGCCTGCTGTCGCCGCGCGGCGACGAGGAAGCTTTAGCTTCCGATACTACTCCTACTCCTACTCCATCCTCCATCTGCGGAGACATTTCCGACTTTGGCGGAACTGAAGTCGGTTTAACGGGGTCGAGTTCTCCCTTTTTCGGAACCACACCCCGTTCATCCTCACCTAGTTCCGAACTAACGGGCGTGACCGCATCCCCCGAGGCGGAGAAATCAAGGCTCTCGGGAGTCGTTGGAAACCAAGCTTTAGGCTTCTTGGGACGTTGGTGTTTGCAGAAATTGCGCACCGACCCGAAGGATCTCCCCTCGACATCGAAGCGCATAACGATATTTGCAGCGGCCAGCTCTGCTAGCAGCTCGTGGACATCCACAGCATCGGCTGGGAAGATCTTCATCTTGAGCCCGAGCGGCTTCCACTCGAACGTTCCGCGGTCATCCGCCTCTGTACATATGCCCATGCCGAGCCATCGAGCAGCGATGCTAACGCTTGCCCAAGCCTCGTCGGTATAGATGCCGGGGTGGATGGAGCGAATACGCGCCATTTCAGGACGCCACCCTCTGCCCCGTCAGCAGCGCGCGGTGCTGATCGACCGCATACATTGCCGACGTGTGGTTCTTGAGGCCCAGCGCCCGCGCAATGGCGGGATAGCTGTACCGCGCCTCGCCATTTGGCAGGGTCTTCATGCGCAACGTCCAGGCGCACTCCCAACGCGCTCGCACGAGAGCCGGTGACCGGCTTCCGGCCAGGATGCCACAGGCGGGTACGCGACGCCGCTTAGCAACGTCCTCCACGACCTCATCGCGAGCTTCAGCGCTCACCATCCTGTAGCCGTGAGCCAGCCATCGACCATACAGCGCGGGATTGCTGGTGGGCCAAGCAGCTCTGCCCTCGTAGTGGCAGAGGTCGCCATCCTGACATGGGCAGAACGGATCGCCGTGCGGGCAATGGCACTTGTCAGATTCCTGGCGTTCAGGCACGGTCGCGCCATGCATTTCAGACCTCATTCATCTGAGCTGCTAGGATGCGGTGGGTGTGACAGCACCCCCGCATCTGATTGATTCTCTTATGTTCAAGGGCATTGAGCAAGCACATCACGCGGCCCTTCAAAGCTTTTTCTGCTTGGACTTGCGGCCTTCATTCGCCAGCGCATCAGCCGCCTTCATGGACCGATCGCCGGCCAGCTTGCGATGCGTCCAGCAGTACGACGGATGGTCTTTGACCCTCGGTTCGTTGCAGCACAGGAATTCGCCGTTCTCGCCGTCGATGGGCCAGCGGCAGCAGCCAGGATCGCGCTCGATGAATGGGCGCGGATTAGTGCCCGAAAGCGCCCTGAAGGCGTCGGACACCGGCACGGCGCGCGGCTCGTGATTTCCGTCTCGAACGAAGATCACGTTCCCAACCTGGACGGCTTTGACGGGCTTTGGGGTACGCTGACCGGCCCTCCAGCCCTTACCGGGGCCTCCGCCATTCTTCCGCCTACGTTCGTGCCGGGACTGCTGGGTAATGAAGGCGACGCCTCGGCGCGCAACACCTTCGCGGTACGCCTTGCCGATTACCGCGCTGCGGCTGACTCCTCCGAGCTGGCGGGCAATATACGAACCTGAACGTCCCTCGGCCCAAAGCTTTCGCAGAAGCTCAACGCGCTCTTCGGTCCATTCAGTACGGGGCGGCTTCGCGCCAATGTTCTCATGGACTCCCATATCAGATTTCCCTGATTTCGATGTTATGCACGGCCAAGAGCAGCTTGGCCTTTAGGCGGTAGAGGGGGTCCTTTCGCGTGATCGGAGACTTGACGTCCTCGACGATCAGCTCGCCCGTCTTGGTTTCGATGTAGGTTGCGTCCGCTCGGTAGGTGCAAACGAGCTTGCCGTTTACTTCCATGCGGAAGGGGACTTGGCGCTTCAGATCTCGGATTTCTCCGGCACGCTGAAGTAGGACCAACTCGCCGTAACGAGCGGACTCTTTGCGGCTATCGAAGACAACGCCATCGACCTCAGTGCGCTTGTTGCGGTATTTCAGGGCACGCTTCATCACTGGAACCTCCCAGGCCGCTTAAGCCAGGGCGCACGCTCTCCAGCACGCACCCATAGGGCTTGGTCTAGTTCTGAGGGTGTGACGCCGACGAACTGAGCCGCAGTAGCAAGGGACCGCCCAAGGGCTAGGTGCTTGCGGGCTTCGGATATCTTGCTCATGGGGAGGGTCATGCCGACTTCCCTCGGCGCAGGTCTCTGACCTTGGCCTCTACCTTCGCCAGGGTCAGCAGCGCAGGCTTTAGCGTAGGGTCGGCTTGATCAAAGGCGGGGCGTCGCTTATGCCGCCCTCCGTTCAGCGCCGGCAGCAGCGCTCTCGGAATGAGTTCCCAATTGGCCGGATCAGTGTTGGACCGGTCTCCGTCGAGAGCCTTGAGGCAGTAGCCCTCCGGTATCGGACCGTTGGCTTTCTCCCAGCACCACACATGCTTGAGGATGTATCGGCGCTCGAACCCGGTGTAGGGGTTGGTTTCCTCGACGCTGATCTCGACGTAACCATCCTTGGACACGCGCTCGTGCCCCGCCCAGCGGGTGTTGTGGGGCTTGTTGCCCTTCTTGAAGCGCGTGCGCTCGCTCCCAGGCGGCGAATAGTGGAGGCCCTTGTTCCAAGGCTCCGCACCCTTCCCGATCTTTCCATCACGTCCGGTCATCCAGCCTTTGCGCTTGCAGAGACCGTTCAGCGTTCCGAGGGAAACATCGTCGCGGTCAAACAATGCGACGAAGGCGCTGTGCAGGGCGGCCCGCGGCCACTCCTTGCGTTCCTCTATCCACGCCAATTCTTCGGCGCTGTATGTGATCGGATGGCCCTTCATTCCTTGGGCGCCTCGATCATGGTGAGGTGCGGACGCATCCGCTCGTGCTGGGCGAGGATCGCCACCGCCTTGAGCTGAAGGTCTGCGTTCTTCACGATCTGCTCTGACACGCCAACAATGGCCTCGGCGCGCGTCACCTCCTGAGAGATTTGCTCCGGCGTCAGGTCTTCGTCTGAAAGGCGCTCAAGCTGGGCGAAAAGGTGGTTGTTCAGGTCGGAGAGCTTGTTCTTCATGGATGCATTTCCTGCGCGGTCGCTCCCGCCAGCGCCGCATGAACAGCGTCTCGCTTGGCTTTGATGGCGTCGTTCACCCGGCCATGATCGGCCTTGGCCTGGCTGATGATCGGGTCGAAGTGGCCGAAGCAGGCGTTGAACTGCTGGCGGGCGGCCTCGACGGGATCGGGACGGCGGCTGAAGGGCCACATCACGCGAGGCCCCATGTCTGGCTATCGTCCGAAAACAGGCCATCAGCCTTGGGCGATAGCTTGCCGGCCTCGATCAGGCGTCGGCAGATGTCTGCACGTGCGGTGCGGCCGGTATCAGTGAAGGTCCAGAAGACCCCATCTTGCGTCACGGACTTCATCAGCTCTGCCCCAGCCATGAGGCGAAGCTCGACCGTGCTAGGCTTTGGCTTGCGCGGCTTCCGTGGTTTGGCTTGCGCGGCTTCCGTGGTTTGGCTTGCGCGGCTTCCGTGGTTTGGGTCATCGGGCCATCCGTTCCGCCACGCCGTCGCGGATGACGACGTGAGTGCCTTCGTTGATGGGGGTTGGGGAGACGGCCGACGAACCCTTGAGGGTTACGATCATGTAGCCGCCGTCATGTCGCGGCACGCAGCGCGCAACGATATCGGTTCGAGGTGCGACCCGAGCGCTCATCCCCACCACCTCGCGATCATCCGATCAACAGCAGGGGTTAGGGCGATAGCTGTTCCGAACCACGTTAGGGTGGTCCACATGCCTTGCCAGTCCCAGGAGGTCATTTGCGACGCTCCAGGAGATGGATTGCGCCAGCCCCGGCAGCGGCCAGCAGGCCACACGCAAAAACGGCCAAAAACAGGCCAGGAAAGCCGAGCAGCGCCAGCCCGAGCCACATCGCGCCGGCTGTCGCCCCAATGGCTACGCAAATGATAGCGACAGAAACCAGGATCCCCTTCAGTTCTTGCATGTCCATCAGACCACCTCACCGAGATCAGCAAGGGTGGGATGGAGAAGGCGTTGGATTAGGGCGTCATCGCGCCTCTTGAGGGGGCGGAAGCGCTTCGGACACCAGCCGTCACTGTCAGTGGCGTCCGACGTAAGGGACAGCCCTAAGTGCAGCTTTTCGCCGCAATGCCGGCAGTTATAGGTCGGGACCAGCTTCCGCACGCAGTACGTCACGCCAGCGACAACCCGGCTGCGAGAACCGCCAGCCGAGCTGATGCACTCAACAATGTCGCCGGGTCCAATCGGATCACTCATCGCCAACTCCTAGATTTCGCATGTGGCGATTGGCCCACTCAGCGATGCTGAGAGCGCCCTCGCCCCCTCGCCCGAGCGCCCAACTCAGCGCCGACGACACCGCCCAGATGAAGGCTAGAGCGAAGATGGCGGGCCATCTCACCCAGACGGGCTTCCCTCTCTTCGAAGGCTCTTCGTTCATTCGAGAGCCGCTCCTGTTCGTTGGATATGAAGTCTTCGAACGAGTGTCCGATGACGGCGCCCATGACGGGCAGCAGGACGGCCCATCCGCCCCGCCTATGCTTCCAGATCATGTCGAGTGTGGCCGCCGAGGCCGTTCCCTCGATCACCGATCTGGCTTGATCCGAAGTCAGATCCCATTGCTGCTCGACCCACTTGCGGCGGCCAGTCGGCGCCATAGAGGTCACGTAGCGAGAGAGCGCTTCGCGTGTTGCGCGAGAAAAGGGGAATTTTCCCCCATCGCGCCCGAGGATTTCCATTGCCGTCACCTGCATTGTTGAGCCTGCAAGTGACGAGCAGCCGCAGCGCTTAGGAGGCGCGCAGGGACATGGAGGTCGAACGGGACGACGCTCTGGTTTTGGCGATGATAGAAGCCGCCGTGATGGCGGGTGGGTACGCGTCTTTGGCGAGACAGGACCCGAGTTGTGCAGGCGGCATGTTGAAGATGGCCGCCAAGTTCTCCGCGCAAGTTGGCGCTTACGCGGATGCGGTCTGTGAAGATGCCGCTAGCCGGTTCATCGAACTGGCTGACGAGGGAGAAGAGGGGGCGAGTACGCAAGCCGCCCCCCTTCCCTACTGCCGGCGGGATGACCGCCGATGACGCGCCCTGTACGCGGGTCGGAGAGATCCCCAGGCGCGTTTGAACTACAGTTTCTCGGAAAGCCGCACGGCCTCCGTGTTGGCGTCCGTCAACAGATCGCGAAGGACGCTGAGCCGATGCATAATGAGGCTTGCGAAATCCTCGGTCGGCTCTGTCCTGTCCGCCGGACCGTCGCTGCGGGCCTCGCCAAAAATCCGATCGATCATCGCAGCCTGAGTTTGGCTCAAGTCGGACGCAATGCTGATGCACTGGTCCAGGCTGGAGAGCACTCGGCTGGTCAGCGCAGGAATCGGGGGGGCCAGGTTCGTCCTGCCGGCCGCAGGTTCTTTGGTGTTCCCCACGAACGCCGCGCGCATTTTGGGCTCCATAAGAGCCTCCTTGCTGTTGAAGATAAGTGGTCGGCAGGCGAAGCCCTCGTGCTGGGGCCACACGGCGCGCGCAACCAAAGTAGGCGCCGTCTATCGCCAGGACTTCGCCTGCCGCAGCGGAAGAGCGAACGCGCTCAACCGCCGTCCCTGGCGCAGATGCTCGGAGCGCCAGGGATTGTTTGATGCCTGCCGGGAGGCTCCAGGGGGGAGGACGAACCTCCCGGCAGGACTTCACGCGCCCGGAGAGGACTGCGCGTGAAAGGGTGATGTGAGGCCCCCGCGACATGTCAGTTGCCGCCAAGGACGAGTGCGCCGTAGGTCACGGCAGATGCGATCACGGCGCCGAGCGCGATGCATACACGGACGCGACGCCCGCGGAGGCTCGGCAAGACCGCGCCCAAAAGGGCGCAGGACGCAAACAGCGCAAGCATAGCGGATATGGTCGCCATCTAGACGCCCTCCCCGCTCAAGCGAGCCAACCAGCCCTTCGGCGGCGGCCACGGAACGCCCCACTGGCGCAACGTCTCGCGGGTCCATCCGCCGGCCTCTGTCCGCCCAGCCATAATGACCTCACGCGGAACGGTGCCCTTGGGAACGCTGGCGATTTTGGCGGCGGGTTTCACCTAAATCACCCCCGCCGGCAGGAATCGACAGCCCGCACGCCAATAGGCGTCAGAACGTCGCGGAGAGAACTTAAGGTTAATCAGCTTGTTACAATTGATTCCCCCCTTGTTCTCATGCTTGGCTCGCTTTTCGAGGGGCGAGTACGTTTGGGGGAAGCGCTCAGTGCCGGAACCGCTGGAAATCGAGCGGCCATCGTCAGCAGACGATATGCCGCCGCCATCGGCAGAAATTGTCTTAGTCCGCGTCGCAATCAGCGCGTACTTGGCTACCAATTCACGCAAGAAGGGAGACGCCTTCCTGCGCGCGATGGCCGAAATTTTGCGAGACGAGGAAAGCCTGTCGTCTATCGTGCCTATCCGGCCGGCTCCGAACGCCGCCAACCTCCAGGGAGCGCGCCGAGGAGCGATAGCGCTCTTCCGTGCGCTGCTGCCGACGCTCATTGCCAAACTGCCTGTGAAGTAGGCCATCTAGGACGCCTCCCTCGCCAAATCTTCGAGGGGGATGCCGGTGTGGCGGTGGATTTTCAGCGCCGTCACGAGACTTGGAGCGCAGACGCCATTGCGAATGCGGTTCAGTTGCGCTCGCGTCACACCGACCAGGGGCGCCAAGTCTCCGTCCGTCATTCCGGACGCGCCCCAGGTAAGGCGATATCCACGCTCCCCCATGGGACGCGGAACTTCTGGCAACGCTGCGATGTGCCCCAGCAGGACAGTGCTTGGGGCGAACCACTCGCCACGCATGCGGCCCGCAGCAAACTGCTTATGGATTTCTGCCTCGCGCGCCTCATTCCCCTCCTCAAGACCGATAATGGTGAGGGTTCCGGGGGCTCCAGTTTGGAGATTGTCGCGTCGGCGCCACGGATCGGCCGCGTAGCCGATCTTGATGTGCATCGTGGTGCTATCTTGGATGTAGTAGATCACGCCGCCCTCGCGGCGCTGTTGCGCTCAGCTTCGGTTAGCCGATCCAAGGTAAGCTCTGGATGAGCCCTTACAATCTCAGGCCAATAGCGGCGAGGAATGGCGCGGCGTGTCTTCCAGACGCGGACGGTCCCAACCTTCACGCCGATGGACTCGGCGAACGGCTGGATGCCCTTGACTTCGAGGATGGCCTCAACAGTGATCATGCGTGCAGATTACGCGCAGTAATCCGTCAGCGCAAGCCCTCGCTTACACATGATAAGCTTCGAGCGGGTAATCTGCTGGCTATGGATGCCGGATGGACGACAATTTTCACCCCGCACGAGCGCTTGAAGTGGGCTCGGGAGCAGGTATTTCCGACCGCTAAGGCGGCGGCGGAAAGCCTGGGGATGAACAAGGACACCTACGGCGCTTACGAGCGAGACCCAGCAAGCTCGAAGCACACGCCACTTACCCACCAACGAGCAATGCAATTCGGGCGGAAATTCCGCGTGAGCTGGCAATGGCTGCTATTGGGTGAAGGGTCACCCAAGGACGATGTGCTCACTCCCGCGCAGGAGCGGGTGGTTCAGGCCATGGCTGGGGCTAACGAAGCCGAGCAAGAGAAAGCCGCAGACGTCATTGAGACGCTGCTGAAGCGCGCCTAAAACGCCGAACGTCCGAACGCAATGATGCGCCTCGGCCGCCCCCAGAGATTCGCCGCGGCGTCCCCCTCAATCTGAAACGCGGCCGCGCCCTGGGCGTGCCCGGCAAGGCGCTGCGCCTCCGAAACAGCCTCAGCCTCGCTAGAGCAGTGGCGAGGCGCACCAGGCGCAACGCCAGACCCCGCCGATATGTAGGTCTGGGCGTAGAAATAGACGCGCGCGGACATTCGCAGATCCCCTTTCGACAGCGCCCCAACTGATTCCTCCAGGCGGTAAGCCCGTCAAGCTGCGACAACCGGACCTACGACCGCTTTTTGCATGGTCGGATTACGCGTCGTAATTTTTCACTTGCGTCGCCCCGCTTACTATGGGTAATCTTCTCTCCAACAGATCGGAGAGCACCAATGCACCCCGCCCACGGACAAGTCGTCGTTTTCACCAAGGTCCCAGCCGGCTCCTACTGCTCGCCGGGCGTCGCCTACCGCGTCGATCGCCCCAAGGGTAAGGGCGCGTTCCGGTTTGAGCGGGTCGAGGGTGGATCGTCCACCTACGATCAGCCCTGGGCGGTTGCCTGCGCTAAGTGGGAGGTCCGCTAATGCACCTCACCACCTACCAGGTCGAAGCCACCCTCAGCGAGCGTGGCGCCATCGCCGACATTGGGCAGGTCTCACCCGCCGATCGTCGTGCATTGGACAAGGCCGCTCGCGAGGGCCGGCTGGTTAAGTATCGCGGCCACTGGGACACGCTGTCGCCCGACTTCGGCATAGGGCCGCTCAAGTCCTGCTGGGCGCTTCCTGAGGCCGCCTCGATCTTTGTTGGCGAGGCCTGAGCGATGCATCCCGCCAGTGAAAATCAGAAAGCGGTGAAGGCTGGGAAGCATCCCGCCAAGATCGTGGACGCCCTCTACATCCTCACTGAGCAGCTAGATAATGCCGCTCGGGTCCTTGAGGGCACATACGCCCACGCCGGTCTCTGGCGCGATCTAGCGCCCGACCGCGCCGCGCAACTCGAAGCCATGCTGGGCGGGTTCGACTTCCTCATGACCGCTAAGGCCGTCCGCGCCTACGCCGATGCGTGGCAGGCCGAGATTGATGCCGAAGACGACCGCGCCGCCCTCTCCAAGGAGCAGGGCGATGCGTAGCGGCCTCACCGCTTATCGTGGTTGGTGGATCGACTACGACCCGCCGCCGATCCCGACCCGCAATTGCGACTGGCAGTTCTGGCACGACGACTTCGATGGCGCGCCGGATGGCAATGACAACCGCTGCGGTTCTGCAGCGTCTCTAGAAGACGCCAAGGCAGAGATCGACCTCTGGATAGAGGAAAATGAGCCCCGCACCTCCACGGAGGGCGCGAGCAATGGATAAGGCCGAGCAAATCGCCCGGTTCATCCACGGGATGATCCTGACGGACGACTACTCCAACGCTTGGCCGATCGGCGCGAGCGAACAGAGCGGCGACACCTACAGCTTCACGCTGGGCATCGACCCCGACGGCGGCCCCGGCGAGGCGCTGGTCAAGATCGCCATCACAGTTTCGGAACCCACCCCCACCCAAGGAGCGGAATGAGATGAACGCTCTATCCCCGACTATCGGCTCTGATATCGCCGAAGAAGCCTCGCTGAGCTGTCTGGCCTTCGCCGTGCAGCGTGTAGACGCCGCCTTCCAGCACAACAGCCGAGAAGCACGCCGCCACTCCGGTGGCAGCTACTCCGGCATGGATGGCGGGCCGGTCGAGCCGCCCACTTGCCGGGACCACATCGCTGCGGCGGAAGCCTCGTCGGCCCGTCGCGCCGAGATGGACGAAAGCCTCGCCTGGAAGGCCAAGGTTGCGGCCGATGCGCTCTGCAAGCGGTTCTTCCAAGCCGCCCAGGAGGCCGAAAACCTCAAGAACGCCTGCGACCGCGCAGACGGCTCAGGGACCGCCAAGCTCAACGCCCTGACTGTCCTGGCCAACGAGCTGCACCTTGCCTGCTCTGACGCATTTCTCGCGGTCTACGACGCCGATCACGCGGGAGGCCGGGCGTGAACCGTCTCCTTCAATACATCGCACACCGGGACGCACCGGGAGCGATTGCTGATTTCATCGTCATAGCCGCTGGCGCCGGATTTCTCATGGAGATGCTGGAACGCGCGGTTCTCGGTTTCGCGTAACCCCATAAATCAGACGGGACATTCCCAAAATGACCTCCACCACCATCGACCAAATTGCCCGCCAAGGTGACGTCGTGCTCGTCCGCATCGACAAGCTGCCGGACGGCCTGATCGAAACCAAGCGCGACCAGCACGGACGCATCGTCCTGGCGCACGGAGAGAAGTCCGGCCATGGCCATGCCATCCGCGAGCCCAACGTCACCTCCCTGCGCATGGCTGGGACCAGCGAAGATCCGACCGGCGTCTCTGGCGGCGTGGACTACATCCTGGTTGGCGGTTCAGGCGCCACCCTGAACCACGAATACGCCTCCGGTCAGATGGCTGAACACCATCCGGTCAGCCTGCCTCCCGGCGCCTACAAGGTGGTGCTTCAGCAGGAATACGCCCCAGCCGGCATTCAGCGCGCGGTGGACTGAGCATGACGAAGCTCGCCCTCACGCAAGAACGCGCGGCAACTATCGAAGCTGCGCGGGAAGAGTGGTTGGCCCATGGGCTGTCCACTGCCCCCGCCGACTTCGAAACAGCCGAGGCGGCTATCAGTCGGCTCTACGAGCGGATCGGCAAGAAGCGCCCTTACTTCGTGCGCCTGTCGTCACCGCTGGGCGCTGAGCTTTACATCAACCTCCTGTGCCAGACTTGGCCCAAACTGGCCGAAGGGGGCCAGCTCTGGGACCAGCTCAGGGGCCAGCTCAGGGACCAGCTCTGGGACCAGCTCAGGGACCAGCTCGGGGGCCAGCTCGGGGGCCAGCTCTGGGGCCAGCTTAGGGGCCAGCTCGAGGGCCAGCTCGAGGGCCAGCTCTGGGACCAGCTCGGGGGCCAGCTCAGGGACCAGCTCAGGGACCAGCTCGGGGGCCAGCTCAGGGACCAGCTCGGGGACCAGCTCGGGGGCCAGCTCAGGGGCCAGCTCTGGGGCCAGCTTAGGGGCCAGCTCAGGGGCCAGCTCTGGGGCCAGCTTAGGGGCCAGCTCAGGGACCAGCTCGGGGGCCAGCTCAGGGACCAGCTCAGGGGCCAGCTCGGGGGCCAGCTCAGGGACCAGCTCAGGGGCCAGCTCTGGGACCAGCTCTGGGACCAGCTCGGGGGCCAGCTCAGGGACCAGCTCGGGGACCAGCTCGGGGACCAGCTCATGGGCCAGCTCTGGGGCCAGCTCGGGGGCCAAAACTCGAACCTGCGGTTCATGGGAACGTGGTTCTACGGCGCCTGGGACTATCTGTGGGGCTGGCTGGATGGTGGTCGCCGCGTCGGAGCGGTCTATCCGCCTGCGCTCAACGATGCACTGGACGACCACTGTGCCGTCAGTCGCAGCGTAGGATGGTGGTATCCCTTCAACGACTTCTGCATCCTGACAGATCGCCCGGAAATCATCCGGCGAGACGCCGACAATCGCCTGCACGCCGAAGACGGCCCGGCCCTTCGCTATCGCGACGGATACTCTCTTTGGGCGCTGGCTGGCTTGCCGGTCACGCAGCAGCTTATCGAGACGCCTGAGACGCTCACCTTCTCGCAGGTTCGAGACGAGCGGAACGCCGAGATCCGGCGCCATATGCTGGACCGCTTCGCAGGTCTGCGCGGGTCGGCAGCGGCTGGTGCGTGGCTGAAGGCTGGCGATCTGGAACCAATCAGCCAGGTCGATATCACCGACAAGATGCAGCCTTCAGGGCTGACGATCTGGAAGCTGTCGAACGGTGATGCGCCTGTCCTCTGCAAGCTCTACCGAGCCGACCTGCCGGATGACGAACCCCTGGTTCTGATCTGGGTGGTCTGCACCTCCACCGCCAAAGAGGTCTTCCTGCGCGTCCCGCCCAACATGACGGATGCTGCCGAGGCCCGCGACTGGACCTTCCCTGGCGTTCGTCTCGCTGAAGCCGTGGAGACCTAGTGATGATCCGCTCCACCATCACCGACCATCGCCTTAACGCACCCTTCTACAAGTCGGAAGGCATTGGGTTTCAGGTCTGCCCTAAGCCCAGGTTCCTCACCAAGGCACAGGTCGTTCTAATCATCATCGTAGCCTTAGGTGCTCTTGCATCTGTGGGTGTTGCTGTTGGGGGGTTTTGATGGGCCTCCCGAGCCAGCCGCATGTGGCATGGGTCCCTCCCCATGCCATCCCCGACGCCCCGCCTTCTGCGGCGGAAGAGTTCTGCGAACTCTGCGGCGCGACCGACCTGCCCGACGAGGATATCCGCGAAGGAACAGGCTTCAATGTCTGCCGAGAGTGCGCCTCAAAATTCATGGAGGACCAACTGGATGCGGCAACCTTCTACGCCCGCCCAGAGGTGGGAATGGTGGGAGCGAGCCGTCCGTGGTGACACCCCGCCCATCTACGAAGACGAGCCGCAGCAGGGCTACTACGCCGTCCGCAAGTTCCGATACGGCGAGTGGACCAAAGGCCCGATGGTCCCGGCCCGCATCTGGTGGGAGCCGGGCGAGATCGACCCCGAAACCGGAGAGCTTCTGTCTGACGAACGCCTGCGCGGCGAAGTGGACGGAAAGCCAATCGACCCTTGGAGCAAATGGACATGGTTAGCCAAGAGGCCAGTGCCAGAGAGCGAGTGGCAGTACCTGCGAGCGATGAGCCCGCTGTTGCCGGACAGGCCGCCGCCGAAGCGCAGCAAGAGCCGCGCCGCCTGACGCTCTCGCAGCGTCTCGCCCAGATCCGGGGCAGTTCCTACGGGATCGATAAAGACAACATCAAGATGTCCTACTTCGACAAGAAGTCGGGCGAGAAGAAGGAGTTCACCATCAAGGGCCACACGGTCGAAGCCGTGTTAGCGGAGGTGCGCCCCCTTCTGGACCTGGCCGGCGTCCTCCTGGTGCCGAACCTTGTTGAGCGCACCTACACCGGCAACCGCTGCGACGTGATTGTGGACTTTGAGTGGGAGAGCTTGGACGACGCCGCAGACAGGCGAGTTGTCCGGTGGGCCGGCGCCGGCACCGACGACGGTGACAAAGGGTTCTCCAAGGCGGGAACCAACGCCCTCAAAGAGCACCTGAAAAAGCTCTTCCTCATCACCGACCGCGACGACGCGAAAGAGGAAGAGGACAAGGTCGAGCACAAGACCGAGGACGACATGCGCCGCGCCGCGGTCGCTCAATCCGAGGCCAAGACTAAGGCCGCTGTCGAGAAGTGGGCGAAGGCTTTCAAGGTCGCCATCGAGAACGCGCCCACTGTCGAAGATGTGGACCGCCTCAAGCGCGACAACCGGGACCAGCTCGACGAGTTGCCGGACATCACCCGCGAGTTCTTCGCGACGCTGATTGCCGATCGCAAGGCCGAACTGACGGACGGTCGCCCATGACGGAGCGTCCTGAAATCGAGGAGGTGACGCTGGACGAGGTTAGGGAATTTCGCCCGCCAGGTCCTGCGCGCCTTCCCCGGAACGATCGTCAGCAAACCTCAACCACGCAGAAGGAGCCCCGCCCATGGCCGGCTCGGTGAACAAAGTAATCTTGGTCGGCCGCCTGGGCGCAGACCCGGAAATCCGGTCGATGAGTAGCGGAGATCGCGTCGCTAACTTCAACATCGCGACCTCTGAAACGTGGCGAGACAAGTCCACGGGCGAGCGCAAGGAAAAGACCGAGTGGCACCGGGTTGTCGTGTTCAACGAGAACATCGTCAATGTCTGCGAGCAATACCTGAAGAAGGGCTCGAACGTCTTTCTAGAGGGTTCGCTACAGACACGGAAATGGACCGACCAGTCGGGCCAGGAGAAGTTCTCCACCGAGATCGTGCTCCAGAAGTTCCGGGGCGAACTGACCATGCTCGACGGTCGCAGCGAAGGCGCCGGCGGCGACCGCTCGGACCGCTCCGACAGTCGCGGCGGCGGATCGTCAGGCGGCTACAGCGGCAATGACGACTTCGATCCCGCGCTGGACAACGAGATCCCATTCGGCACGCAATACGGGCTGCGCTGATGACCCGCGCCACCTTCGTCCTCTGGTCGCTTGCCGACCGACGCAGAGCGGTCGAGGCGGTCACGCGCCTGACCCGTGGGTGGCGCGTGGAAATCAAGGCGCCCAAGCGCACCCTCCCGCAGAACGACAAGATGTGGGCGATGCTCACTGAGGTTTCCGAGCAGGCGACTTGGCATGGCGAGAAGCTGAGCACCTTCGAATGGAAGGACATGTTCACCGCCGCGGTGAAGATCGCAGCCAATCCTAAGAGTGTCCGAGCCGTCCCCGGCCTGGAAGGCGGGATCATGATGCTCGGCCTGCACACGTCGGACATGAGCGTCGCCGAGATGGCAGACCTCATCACTTACATGGAGTTCAAGGCCCCCGACTTGGGCGTACAGTTTTCTGATGGCAGCACGGACGGGGAGGTGCCCAAGAAGCCCTCCCCGGTTGCCGCCTGATGGAACGCCCCACTCCAAAGCAGCTCGCCGAGGCCCGCGAACTCATCCGGCTCGACAAGAAGGCCCGCAAGGCGGAACGGCCTGCCCGATCCGCCTGGAACCGCACCAAGCCGAAGTTCGGCAAAGAGGCGGACCCCCTGTTTGCAGTCTGGCAGCACGAGGAAGGCTTGCCCTGCATCTGCTGCTTGGTCGAAGGACCGCCCAGCGCAAGCCAACTCCTGGGCGAACCCAACCCCATCGAGGTCGCCCACCAGCGCGTCAGTGGCTGGAAGGTCGGCGTCAAGGAACACGATCGCAACAGCGTCCCCCTGTGTCGCTGGCATCACCAGAACGCGCCAAACGCCTGTGACAAAGGGCAGAAGAAGTTCTGGGCTCGCGTGGGTTTGTTCGACCTGATCGCCGACTTCTGCCGGGACCTCCACCACGCATTCACATCAGGCGGAGACGGACACCGCGTCATCGCGAAGTACGTCCGTATCGCCCTCACCAATCGAGATGAGGCCGGAGCGCCTCGGAAGGAGCCCGCATGACCGACTTTGTAGAGTTCCCGAAGATGGCGCGCTTCAGCCGCGAAATCATCGTCACGGAGAAGATCGACGGCACGAACGCCCAGGTCTGGATCAGTGACGACGGAACGGAGATCCGCGCCGGCAGCCGGTCGCGTTGGATCACGCCGGCAGACGACAACTATGGCTTCGCTGGATGGGTAGAGCGGAACCGTGATGAGCTGCTGACACTCGGACCTGGGCGTCACTTCGGCGAGTGGTGGGGCCACGGTATCCAGCGCAAGTACGGGATGTCCGAGAAGCGTTTCAGCCTCTTCAATGTCTCACGCTGGGGGGACGAACGTCCCGCCTGCTGCCACGTCGTGCCCGTTCTCTACCGAGGCGACTTCAACCAGGATGCCATTGAGGCAGCGCTGGAGCACCTGCGCACCAGCGGATCAATCGCAGCGCCGGGCTTCACGAACCCTGAGGGCGTCGTCGTCTTCCACACCGCCGGGAACGTCGGCTTCAAGAAGACCCTGCACAAGGACGAGCTGCCGAAGTCGCTCGCCAGCGTGGCGGCATGACCCGCAATCACCTATCGGGCGGCGAGGCGTTAGGGGACCAGCGTGGTTCCAACGGAACCCGCGCCGCAACGGTCTCTCACGAGTTCCGGGAGGAACAAAAATCCTCCCCCACCCCCCAGGAACTAGAGGAAGCTAAGGCCCGAGACCTGAGCAACCGCCTCCGCGGTCGTTATGCGCTCGGTCCGATCATGGCGAACGGCGAGCCTGAGTTCGGATATCGCGTCTTCACCGAGTTGCCCGGCGGCCAGCCATTCCCTGCGATCTATGGCGAAGCCGCCGACATGATCGACGCCCTCCTGGCAGAGAACGAGAAGCTCAGAGCCTCCCTCTTAGAAGCTGTGGGGGCGTTGAAGCTAGCGCGCGAGATCTGTGAGGACGCGCAAAAGGACACCTACATGGATGTCAGCGACGAGGTGTTCGACAAGATCGACGCCGCGCTGAAGAGCGCTCAGAAGGCGGGTCTCGGGCTGATCCTTCCCCCTCCCCCTGAACACCAAGGGGGAGACGACCGATGAGCGCCACAAGCGCGATTTGCGAACACGGCTGCGCGTCCCAGGACGACTGCCAGTCGGTCTTCGGGTGCAATCCGCCCTGGCTGGCCGACATGGACCACGCCGACCTGGAGGAGCTGCTGGACTTCGCCAACCGGGTCCAGTCGTGGTCGTTCCACCGCTTTGACCCGACGACCTACGGCGACGCCGCCGAGCACTTCGGCGTGCCTGTGGAGCAGATCAACCGAGCGGTTATCGCCCACTACTGGATGTTCACGCCAGACACCGACCTGCCGCTCGCTGAACGGAGGATCGAGCATGACGGCGAGTAACACCCTCATAGAGCCCGGCGCCGCAATCTCGTTCCTGAATGAGGCGGCCGGGTATTTCGCCCGACGGCCGACCAACGGCGAGGACAGCGCCTATTGGGCGAATGTCGCCAATGCCGAAACATGCCGCCTGATCGCGGTCCTCATCGCCAAGGTGGAAGCTCTAGAAGGGAAGGAAGAGGGTTCAGCCGGTGCTGACCTTTCGCCGGCTAGCCGGTCACATACGCCGCTCTCCGCTGGACTGCGCGACATCAGCGGCGCGCCGAAGGACCGCACACCGATCCTCGCGAAGTTTCGTGACAACATCTATCCGGGTATCCGGCCCGGCCGCGACGACTTGGAGCCATGGAACGGACGCTGGGTCGTCATCCACCACCCTGGCGTGACGGCGGACGGCTTCGACATTGGGTGGTCGGTCAGCGCGCCGGTTGGGAACGGCGGGTTTCCTGACGAGTGGATCGAGGGGTGGGCGCCCCTTCCTCCAGCGGAGAGCAGCCCCTCGGGTGCGCAGCGAAGCGAGCTCGCAATCTCAGCACCGGATGACCTCAAATCTAACGAGGCCGACCAATGAGTCTGTCTGACCAGAACCGGGCGCTGATCGAGCGCGAAGATCACCGTGACCAAGCCGAAGCTATGGCACGCATCTACCCGGCCGTTCTTGGACGCCTCCTCGACGCCGCCCGAGCAGAAGGCCGCCCATCCCCAGAGGGGGACGAGTGGGCAGGGTATTGTAAGCACTGCGCCACTGCGAGGCGCGCTGGTCCCTGTCACAAGTGCGGCAGCGCGCTGAAGCCCATGCACCCGTCATGGGATGAGCCTCCGATCCCAGATGTGGAGCCGATACGCTCGCTGGCCCGCGAGGTCGGATATGCCATCGGCGTTCATGGCTCGCTTGAACGCGATCTTGACCTGATCGCTGCACCCTGGCGCGAAGACGCGGTGACGGCGACGCAGCTCGCCGAGCATATCGCTGCCGGGATCAACGGCAGGGTTCTCGCGCCTGAGCATAGGCCGCTTGGCCGCTGGTCCTGCAACATCCAGATCGACGGCTGGTTCAAGCTGATAGACCTGTCGGTTGCACCCGCGGGGAGAGATGGAGCGCTCTCAGGTTCGGGTTGGGTATACTATAGCCCCGACGTGGGTACGGAGTACGCCCACCAACATCCGGTCGATAGCGGCGAGACGCCAGACGCCTCCGACATTCGCCGCTCGACCCGTTTCGAAGACTGGCTTGTCGGCGAGAACCAGAGGCTTGACGGCCAAATCCGCAATCTTGTGGTCAATCCCGCCCTCTCGACGCCATCCCCAGAGGCGGGGAGAGGGGAAGACGACCGCGTGCTTCCGAAGATCGCCAGCGCGCACATCTGCTTCGGTATGGGTTGGCAGGCTGGGTATGAGTCCGCACTCAAGGGCAGCGACGGCCCGTGCATGGAGGCCGCCTTCGAAGCGTCTGACATAACGAAGGCCCTCGCCCTCTCACCCCCAGCGCCCGAGCCCGAAGACTTGTTTGCAGAAAATGCAAAGAAGCCCGAGCCCGGATACGAGGCTGAGCCGGTGGCGATCACGGATGAGGTGGTCCGCTACATTGCACGATACGGCGGCATGTGTCGGGACTGCGCTGACGAGGATGGCGTTTGTCCAGCTTCCGGCCTGCCGTGCGAGCCCGATGATTGCGACCGGGCCATCCACCATGTGCTTAAGGCCCTGAGTTACGGCCAGCGGCACGGCTACATCAAGGCCGTCTCCCCCGCTCCGGTGAGCAGGGAGGAGATCGCGCTAGGTGAGCCGCACACGCTCGCAGCTTGCCCGCCGGGCCTCTTCCTAGCGGAAGCCCACGGCACGCTGGGGATGAAGACCGAATATTACACCGACAAAGGGGCGGTCGAAGCCTATATCGTCGAGAGCGGCGAGTTCTTCTGGGGCGACGCCCCTCATACTCCCGAGCGTCAGCGCGCGCAGATCGTCAGGCCCATACGCCATGACACCATCCTTCAGCGCCTCTCCAACCAGCAGGGAGGGGGAGGAAAAGGGTCTATCCCGGAGTTGCCCGGTGTGAGCGCGGTGCAGTTGCCCGCGTCACCAGCAGCTCAGCACTCCGATGAAGGAGAAGGCTGATGGGCGACTTCGCCGTAAATCTCACCGCCGAGGAAGCCCTTCGCCTTGATGGCGCTTGCCGTCCTGACGTTCAGGCCATCGTGGACCGCGCGAAGACCGCGCTGCAACTCCGATCATCTGGCCTCTCCGAGAAGGAGGGCGCGATGGTCGCCACCATCCTTACCGTCGCGAAAGAGAAGGGCCGCCTCACTTACGACCGCTCGCCCATCACACGGTGCCCTTGCTGCGGGCGTCACGACGGCTATCACACCTACAGCCGAGCGGGCCGCTATCACCGCAAGGGCCAGCCGAACTACAGCGCGCCCAAGACCTTTATGGGTTTCGACCTGAACCGCGGCTTCGTGACGGTTCAGCACCACATCAGCGTCGGTTATTGCACTGATTGCCGGGGACGGGTCGAGGCGGTGCTGCTGCCGCTGCTGGCGGACGAGCGGGTGGATTGCCCCGACCATTGGGCGGCGGCTCCACACCGCTTCCGGCGCTTCGACAACAAGACGTGCACGGCCTGCGGCTGGGAAGGTCACGAAGGCCAGATGCGGCCCCGGCGGACGCTGATGGGGGATGGAACCTATCCTGGCGGATGCCCGAACTGCCCAGCAGAGAACGCGCCGCTATCCCGAGCGGTCATTGTGAGCCGCGATGGCTTCACCCTGGTTGAGCGCCAAGCACCGAAAGCACCGACGCCCGGTGATCAGTCAGCTTCCGCAGAAAGCGACGCCAGCGTGGTCGAGCGGGAAGGTTCCCGGGATCGCCAAAATCCTTCTCCCCCCACCCAGCAGGAGGGCGAGCTTTGACCGCCGTGAAGCTGACCCCTATCCGCGAGAACTTTGTGTGCGCGATCTGCCAGCGGTCGATTGAGATGCGTTGGAACTGCGCCGGCCCTGGCGAGATCATTCCGCCGGTCTGCCGATACTGCGAGAAGGCGTATTCGCGCGGCATCGGCCGGCCGCTAGTTGGCTCGTTCCGTGATCGCAGGATCATCACGCAGGGGTTCGCCCTGGCCGAGGCTCTCCGTGACGAGGCTGCCCGGAAGACCTGGGGAAGCCGATATGTCTAAGCGCGACTACACCAGCGCGCCTATGTCCGAGCAATTAGGCTTGGGTGGCGTGATCTCCGGACTCGTCTCCGATCTGGAAGCCTTGCGGGCGGGCCAGATCACCGTGAGCGATGCAATGGCGCGGTCCATGCTCGCCAAGCAAATCTTCAATGGCGTGCGTCTGTACCTGAACGGAACCAAGCTTCTGTCGGACGCCGCCGCCCCTGCCAATGAGGGCCGCTCCGCCCTTCAGGAGGCGAGCCAATCCAAAGAAGGAGCCCCCGATGTCCAAGGGTGAGCGGAAATTCCGGTGGCATAGATGGTTCGCTTGGCGACCCGTCCGCACTGTTTGGGGCCACGTTCTTTGGCTGGAACACGTCGAGCGCCGCGGCGGCTTCGACCATCGGAAAAACTCTGACCGGCGGCCGCCGTGGCTTTGGGAATATCGCCGCCCCTCAAGGAGCGAACAATGAACAAGGGTGAGCTGATCTCCTCCCTAGAGAAGGCGACGGAGGGGAGCCGGGAGCTTGATGCGGAAATCGCCGTGCTGCTTTCGGGAGACCCCGAGGCGTGGGTCGTCAACCCGGCCCCGCACAGCATCTTTTCCCCGGTCCCAGGATGGTGGCGTACTGGCGATGATGTGAGTCACGAGGCTCCCGCCTACACCACCTCCATAGACGCGATTGTCGCGCTCATAGAGCGAAAGCTTCCGGGGTGGGGCTTCGACGTCACCTACCGAGCGGCGTGGGGCAATAGCACCGCCTGCGTGATCGGTCCTGAACGGTCATCACCGCCGCACTCGGCGGCCGGGAAAACGCACGCCCTCGCCCTCGCTACCGCCCTCCTCCGCGCCCTCCAGCACCAGGGAGGCGGGAACCATGGATAATCGTCCGGTCGGACTTGTGCCGCCTCATCCGAACCGTAGGCCGCACCCCTGCAACGGTATGACCGCAGAGGTTCACTGCGGCGACGGTGCATACATGAAGATATGCGACCCAACGGCCGATCCGAGCGTCGGCTGGACGCTGAACTGGGGCGACCCTGAAGTGGTGAGCATCACTGCCGCCAGCGTCTTGTACAGCTACGCCTATTTGCTCAGCGACCACATTACGACCTCCGAAGCGATCCGCCGTCTACGCATCTTGCGGCAGGCCAGGCAAGAGCTTGCCGCCCAACACCAGGGAGAAGAGCCGTGAGCGCTGAGCTGGTCGAACGGCTGCGGTCGAGCGCACGGATGCAAATGTGCCCTTACGACCGGCGGTCCCCTGAATACTTGACCACGCCAGACGACGAGCCCTGCAAGTTCTGCGGCCAACTCAATGACCCAGATGCACCGGACGTCTGCACGGGCGCTGACATGCGCATCCTGATCGAAGCCGCCGACGCCCTCGCCTCTAAGGACGAGGAGATCCGCGACCTAAAACAGACAATCGTTGCGTTCTGCGCCCCGTGGGCGGTCGCTCAGGCCCACAACCACGGACTGCCTGAGGGTCATCTGTTCCCCAGTCACTTCGACATACTGGAGCGCTGCGGTGCCCGCATGGTCGCCTTTACGCGTCACGACTTCCAGGGAGGCTCAGATGTCAGCCGGTAAGCCCCGCGAGCGCGTCGCCGAAGTTCTAGGCCGCCGCCTAGGCCCCCAGAACGCAGGAGGCGAACATGACTGAGGTCGTTTCTGGAGAAGCCGCCGTCCAACTGGCGCACACGGCTTACAAGGCCGGCCGGCGAGACGCAGAGACGGCCCCTGAGCGCCTGCGCGTGCAGGCCGCGCCCGGCATAGCGGTGGACATCACCATCCACGGCCCTGTCAGCCCGACCATCCTGCGGAACGTCGCCAAGCTGCTATGCGCGAACGCCGAACTTCTGGATGCCGCCCTCCCCGCCCATGATGCAGGGGGTGAGCCGTGAGCCTCCGAACGCTCCTGGAGATCAACCACGACGCGGCGATTACCGACGACCTCGCCCTGTTGACGGCGCTGCGCCGCTACGTGAGCAGCGCCAGCCCTCGGACGGCAGCGGAGCTAGAACGCTTCGGGGTCAAGGTCGTGGGGATGCGCCACCACTCGTCGGCGTTCGTCGTACCGGAAGGCACTGCCGGCTTTCCGGTGGCGCTCCTACCCGTCGCCCCCAGAGAGGACGGCCAGGGATGACCAAGCGAGCAGCCTTCTCGCAAGCCGACCTTGAGCGCGCCGCGCGGGCCCTGAAAGCCGTGGGTGAGAAGATCGGCGGCGTCGAGATCCGACCTGACGGCTCCTTCCGCGTCTTGACGGGGGCCGAGGTTCCTGTCGAGCCTGCCAGCGAACTCTCTCGCTGGAGGCAAGCGCGTGGCGGTCGTGCAGCTTAAACACGTCCACGTCGTGACTTCGAAGGGCCGGACGTACCACTACGCGTGGCGCGGCGGCCCCCGCCTGCCTGGCGCCCCGGGAAGCCCGGAGTACGTGGAAGCCTACGCCGCCGCTCACAAGGCGCGGAAGGCCCCGGAGAACCACGGCCGGACGGTCAAGGCTCTGATCATCGCCTTCAAGGCGTCGCCTGAGTTCGAGAAGATCGGCGACCACACCAAGCGCGCCTACCGAACCTATCTCGATCTGATCGAGCGCGAGTTCGGCGACATGCCGCTGGCGGCGATCGACGACCCCGACGTGGCCGAGGAGTTCTACGCCTGGCGCGACGGCATGTCGGACAAGCCGCGCACCGCGGACTACGCCGTCTCGACGCTCAAACGCCTGCTCGCCTGGGGCAAGAAGCGGCGCCGGTTCAACAAGGAGAACCACGCCGAGGACATCGAGCGCCTGCACAGCGCCAACAAGTCCGATGCGATTTGGACGGCCGACGACTTCACGGCGTTCGACAAGATCGCCAGCCCCGAGCTGTCGTGGGCGGTGCACCTCGCCGCTTTCACCGGCCTGCGCCAATCCGACCTGATCCGGCTCGCCTGGAACCACGAGAGCGACGGGGCCTTCGGCTTCCTGACGTCGAAGCGGGGGAAGTTCGTCACCATCCCGATCACGCCGGCGTGCCGCGTCCTGCTCGATCGCATCCCGAAGCGCGGCCCCGTCATCCTCACGACGGAGCGCGGCAAGCGCCCCTGGACGGCTGACGGGCTGCGCTCGTCGTTCGGAAAGACCTGCAAGGACGCCGGGGTCAAACGGACCTTCCACGACCTGCGCAGAACGGCCGCCACGGGCCTACTTTCGGCCGGCCTGGACAGCGCCCAGGTGGCCATCCTGATGGGCTGGAGCGAGGACGATGTGGAGGCGATGAAGAGGAAATATGTGAGCCGCGCTGCTGTTGTGAAAGCAGTGCTTGCAAAGCTCGAAAAGGGCGGCTAGTAGAACGCCTCCCGAACGGGGGCCGGTAAAACCCGCTGTAAAACGGTTTCGCAGCTTCGTTCTGGAAACAACCGCAAAGCCTTATGGCGTAACGGTTATGGGTGTATAGCTCAGTTGGTAGAGCAGCTGACTCTTAATCACCCGCCAATCCAATAAAATCAGCACCTTAGCTCCACAACCGGCCGCATTTCTGCGCTCGCAAACCCTTGCGCCCCGTAGCCGGTGTAAAACTTTTCGGGCCTGAAAACGGCCTCCGAGCGCGCGCTCGATTGACTCAGATGTTCCACGTCTGTTCACGTTCGCCGCATGAAGATCAAGAACGTGATCCCCTTCCCCACGCGCCCGAAGCCGGCGCCCCTCGTCCCCATCGTCGGGACCGTTGGCGAAGGCGGGAGGGTGACGTTCACACGGCCGAGGACGTGAGCCATGGCCCACTCTGACCCATCCGCTGAGCTTGACTACGATCGTCGGCCGCTAGGCTCCATGACCGTGGAGTTCGCGATTTCTGCGCGATACGAACTCTGCGTGGATTGCGACACTTGCCGAGTGATCAGGCCGGTCAACCTCCTGGCGCTGGCTGTAGCCGGCCGCGACAAGCAGGAGATCCGCACGCTCAAGTTCCGCTGTCACAAGTGCGGCGCGCGCGGCGTTCCTCGCCTCTCAGGTTGGGAGGATGGCGGTCGGACAAGCTACTCCTGAGACGCCAGCCGCTCCGCCTTCTTCGTCAGGATGTAGTCGAAAAACACCTCTCCGGTTGGATCGTTGGCATCGCCCTTCTTGCGCTCCAGGCGCATGTAGTCTGATCTGCACATGGTTTCCGCCCAGCGGACGAGTGCGGCTTGATCTGGGAACCTCTCGCGATACCTGGCGGTGACAATGTGGAGCCGTCCGCCTGCCTCGTGGATGAGGCGTAAGCGTTCGCGGTCTTCCGGGGCTAGGCGTGGCATGATCAGGCGTCAGTTCCGAACGCTAGCCATTTCTGGCGGGCCACGGATGAACGCAGGACTTCGCGTTCGGAACCAACCCGTGATGTTTCGGCACCCGCACCGGGAGTTCAACCCGGCTTTCGACGCAATGGCGCCAGCGATACGACCGCCCGCGAATGCACATCACAACCTGATAAGCGCCTGCCTACAGGCTTAGCGGATACATGCCACGTCCCCGGCGCGAACCCGGAGCACGATCTACGCGGATTTGCAACTATCCCCCGTCGAGGCGTCCAAACGCTACCGCCGCAGCCTCATGAATCTAAACGAATCCAACGCATTAAGCAATCATTTACTCTTCCCGGAGAGCGGTGTTCGGGGTATGTTTGGGTATGGATTTCATCGACGCGCAGATGATCGGGCCGCGGCGAAAACGCGACACGCAGGACCGCGAACGGCTTGCCGAGATTGCTCATCGAAAATCTTGCGCAAAGCATAAAGGGCGCAATCACTGGCGTAATTGGGAGCGTCGGCGGATGGCCGCGGAGGCGCGTAAGGCTGCACTGATCGCCGCAGCTTCACGAAGCGCCAAGCTCTCACGCTATACCGAAGAAGTCCGCGCTTACTGGCACGGGGAGCGAAGCGATATGCCAGGAAAGCCTGCATGATCGACATCAACGAATTGCTTCAAGGCCCCGACACCAACGCCTTGAAGCTTATTGCAATCCTATCGCTCTCTAATGAAGTTGAGGATATGCGCGAGTTCGGGCCGGTTCCAACCCGAAAGGCATTGGATGCCCTGCAATCTGCGATCCAGTCTGCGAGAAGCGATATCGAAGCTTTGGCTGAGGGCATGATCTTTCTTGGCGGTGACGAGTGATGACCGACGACAGTTTCCATGGTGTCATGGCCGGGCTTGGCGAGGCCCTACGTCACGCTAGCGGCGAGGAGGTTCCTGGCGTGACTCAGTGGGGTGGCGTTCGCGATCCTGACGGCCACGCCGTGCGCTACAAGATAGCCGGCGACTTCATCACAATTGGCGACGCCCGGCCTGTGCGGGTTTCCGAGCTGAGACGGGCGCTTCACCTCGCCTACGATATTCCGAAGCCAAAGGACGGTTGGAAGACTGAGTTCACGGACGATGAAAAGTGCGCACTGCGACCTGTCGCCGAAACTCTCGCCATGCTGGACGGAAATGCCTTCTTCGGCGCGGACCTAGGCGACGGGCGCGACTGGTATGAGCAATACCTGCCAGAGGCGCACGAACTATGGGTCTCGAATGGTCGTCCGCCGCTGGGTGCGACGAAATGAACCCCCGCCAGAATGAAATCGCCTTCGAGCGAGCGACGCGGGACTACTATTTCGCTCGCACGGGCCGCGATTGGTCTGGGCTGTCCCCTATGGGTCGCCAGGGATGGCGAGCGACCTTGGGGCGGGAGGCGCGGCGAACGGATGAGTGGATAGCGCGGCAGGTCGCTGAGAGCGAAAAAGCCATCTCAAATGAACGAGATGGCCGGTAGAGCTGCGCATGTTAAGAAATCTCGCGATTTCGAACACGTCAGCATCCACATGTTAAAAGACCCGCCTCCAACTAAGGAGACGGGCCAGTATAGCCTCAAGGGCTGATGGTTTGATGCGGCATCAGAATGCACAGTTGGGCTGTGCGCCGCAGGGGTTTAGCAAACCAACGCGTTAGCTATCTGGTCGCTTGAAGAGCCACTTCCGTTTCGGCTTGGTCTGTGCCTGATCGATCAACGCTACGAGCCCCGAACGCTTGGCCTCGCAGGTCCGCAATTCACCCTCTTGGCGCACAACGAACAAGTCGAGATCGGCCTGAGTTCTCATAGGGCTGTTAGCTCCTTTGCAAGGCTCACGGAACGCTTGTGGGATCTTGAGCGTCGCAGACCGGGGAACCGTCCCGCATCCGGCTAAGGCTATCGCAGAGGATAGCGCGGCGATCTGGATCAAGGGGCGTTTCAGCACCCGGCGCGGCTTGGACGGCATAGGATGCAGCGTCCTCCTTCTCGCGAATAATCGTAGTGGTGTTGTGGTAGCGGTCGAGCTGGCGAATTGACTCACCGTCGTTTCGGATCTGCTGCTCGGCGACCTTCAGCTCGTCCTTGAGCTTGCGGTTCTCGGCCATGACGTGCCGGACGCCGAGGATGCCGCCCAGGACGATCGCTAGGGCGACCAGGGCGCCGATGATCTTGACCTCCCACGTCATCGCAGAAGCCTCTTGATCACCGCCCTACCCGCCCAGAAGACGGTCATGCCGCCAGCAAGCAGGAAAGCGAGAAGGAACAGCACGCACCCCATGGGCGGGCTCCTGATGATGTTGTGGGGGTAGTTTGGTTGCTCGGCGGGGAGCGGCGGATTGGACGCGATGTACAAACTTGGACTACGCGACGAACGCCAGCTTGCGGCTTGGCTGGTAGTGGACGCCAACCCCCTCCATGGAGGCCATGATGCTGTCGCGGATCTGCTGGACGGGAAGCGTCCTCCGCCCAACCTCGCCGTACTTCCGGCTGCGTAGAACGGCGGTGATCGACTGACGGCTACGATAGCCCTTGTCGTGGGCGTACTTGTCCCCAGCCGCTAACTGGTTCCAGCTTTCGATCGTGACGCTAGGGTGTTCCTTGGCCGCCATCCGGTGATGTATGTGACCGATATCTATGTAGTGGTGCTCGGTCTCGCCGAAGTCCTCTCGATAGTCGGTGATCATCACCCCGATTAGATCGGCTGGGCGGCATTTGTCGGAGTGGTGGGTCATGACGAATGTCTTGCCCATCCGGTAGCCGATGAAGACGCTATCGTTGTTCAGGACGTTGACCCGGCCAGTGTGACCGAAGGCGACCCGTAGCAACTCAGCCATCCAGATATCGTTCGTGCGGCTGTGATTGCCCTGGTTGATAATCACGTCCACGAACTTGAAGCGGCTCAAGGCCTTCTCAACAATGAAGCGCATCATCCGCGAATAGACCGCGATCATCCGAGGAAAGCGGCTGTCGTAGTCCAGCGCGTGGCCGCTGGCCTCAGTCGTCGCGGTGAAATTCTCGTAGTGGGTGAAGTCGCCCAGGTCGTTGATGACGCATCGCTCGTGCGGGCCAAGCTGGTCGATCAGAAGAGCGATGCCGGCGCACAACTCCCGCTCAGCAATCTTCAGGTCAAAATTCTCGCCCGTCTCCGCTTCATGGGCGAGCATGCCCAGGTGCGCGTCGCCGATGTTGATGAATGGTATGATGTCCGTGTCGTAGTCGGATGGCGCTGGCGCGGCGACAATCGGTGGAGCGCCCTGCACGAACGCCTCAACAGCGTCGCGCACCATCTCCATGTACTGCTGGTCATCCAGGCGGGTCTTGGTCCATTGAAGAACCTGCTCTCGCTCCCCTTCCTTGATCCTATCAAGCGTGGAATGGCCGCGTGCAACGAAGGGCGCCGGTATGCGATGGCTCAGCCCGAACTCAGGTGCATATCCCTGGACGGCGGCCCGCTTCCTGATGCCGTGGATGATCTGGTTGACGGCGTTCTTGGCTACGCCCAATGCGGCTGCGGCTGGGCGCATCCCGCCGTGAGCAACGACCGCGTCAAACACTTCCCGTTGGCGGTCGGATTGGGCAAACTGTCGAAGCTCAGGGTCTAGCTCTGTGCGGGGATGCATCAGCCCTCAACCTCTTGCGCCTCATGGAGGCCGGGGAATGGCTTGGTGCGCTTGCGGCGCTTGGGCAGCGGGTAGTCTGTAGTCGCCCGATAGGCCCGGAAGCGTTCCAGGAATTGCTTCTGGAGCAGCCGGGAGACGGCCGGCAGAACGTGGTCAGGGTTCATCACGTAAACAGCGTCCAGGGAGGCGAGACCCACCAGAGCAGCACCAGGGCTAGGAGAAGCCGGCGCACTCATTCGATCTCTAGGAAGGTGGGCGTCTCGCGGCCGGGTCGCGCGTAGTTCGGCGATGTCCAACCGGCACGATCAGCCTGGGTGACGGGAGCGGCGCAGCCAGACGTCAGCAGCGCCATGAGCAGGAGGGCCAGGCGCATCATCCGCCCTCCGAACAGCGCGAAAGCGGCACGTTCCCGATGCGATGGTCAAACCACCCAGCGGTGAACGATTGGAGCTTGGGATTGCTGGCCGATATCGAGACGTAATAGGCGCCCTGCTGGGCATCCAGCGACTTGACGATCAGCTCGCAGGCCTTGACCTTGCCGCGGGCTTTCTGAAGGCCCTGGTAGGCCGCAACCGTCGCCGGTCCGACCCTCCCGTCCACGGTGATTTGGGGATATGCCCTACCCTGCTGGCTGAAGGCGTTGAGCGAGGACTGGAGCCAGCGCGAGGGTCGTGCGGGGCCGGTGTTGACGCCCGTGTCGATCAGCTCTTCAGCCACAGCCGGGGACAGCGCCAGAAACGGCTCAAAGCCCGGCTTGACGATGTAGTCCTTGTTATAGACCTGAACCGCGAACTCCTTCGGGAGGGCTCGCATGTCGCCCTGGTAGCCATTGGCCCGAGCAACCTTCTCGGTCATGCCGTGGTTCGTCGCGCCGCCGGGGTCGTTGCGGTGATTGACGTACCCGCCCTCGATGGCGACCACGCCGCCAATAATCGCCAAGGCGGCGGCGGAGACCCCTCCGACGAGCCGCGCGTTGCTCACCGGAAGAACCTCGCGGCGACCCCCTTCATCCAGCGGAACAAGCCCCACTGGCGGGCCTTATCGACAATCAGCATCAGGGAGTAGACGAGCGCGGCGAAGGCGGCCCACTCCCCCACTGTCCAGCCATTGGCGACAGCGGTGGCGTATCCGACGAGAGGCGACGCCTTCGCGCCGTCAACGGCTAGGTCTTTGAAGACCTGGTGGCGTTCCATCATGCGCGAAGGCTCCGCAGGCAGGCGGCGTCAGGCATCGGCGGGGCTCCGTCGAAAGATTGATTGGATTGTGGGGGCGGTGTTCAGGGGCGCGGGTTGACGCGCAGAAGTGCGCTCTCGGCATCGCCGAAGCGCCTTATCGAAATTCGGTAGTGGAGCCTGCTAGGCGGCGGCTAGGCGCTTGCCGCGCGCCATGCGGTTGAAGAGGTTCCGCGCTGGCGATTCAAGGCAGGTGTAGGTGAGGAACGAAACGCCGATAACTGCGATCAGGTAGCCCGCAAAGATCGTCAGTTCCGTGGTTGTGTTGGCCGTCAGGTGAGCACCCCGGCGACCCAGGCCGAGCATGGGCGCTATAGCCCAGATAACGGCCACGAAGACCGTGTGGGTCATATAGATCGAATATGACCACTCCCCGAGCTTCACCGGAGCGGCGGCCGAAAGCAGCTTGGCGATAGGCCCGGTTGAGCCGGAAAAAACCAGCACGGCGGCAGCGAAGACGAACGGCGCGAGGAATTGTAGCTTTCCGACCGAAACGAAAGCCACTATCGCGGCCGTCGTCATGAGTTCGGTAAGAGCGCCGCGTTCCTGTATGGGTAGCCGCGCGATCAGTACGCCAGAGAAGAACCCCGCCAGACCGCGATAGAGGCCGAAGTCAAACGTGGAGGCCATTCCCTGAGGCGCCCAGAAAATGAGGATGCCAAGACTGCCCGCGATAAGGCCGAGGTAGATGGTCGTGCGGCGGGGTGCGAGCGACAACGCCGCGAACAGGAGGTAGAGCAGGAATTCGACGCTGATCGACCAACTCGGATCGTTCCACGTCAGGTCTTCATGGATGCCCAGGCCGTGGATCATGGTGAGGTTGGAGAAGATGGCGCCAACCGAATGGCGCTCGTCGTCTCCCAAGCTTCCACGAAGGATCGACACCGCGACGAAAACGGCCAGCAAGGCGACGTGCAGCGGCCACAGACGGCCGAACCGACGAACGACAAACTGCCAGACCTGTCCCGGCTCCTGAAGCCTCTGCTCGTAGTTCCGGCCGATCACAAAGCCGGAAAGGACAAAGAAGAAGTCCACGAACAGATAGGCGTGCTCAACGAGCGGCGATCCCTTCAGGACACCGAGGATTGGGAAATGGAACGCGGCCACGATGAGCGCGCATATTCCCCGCCAGCTATCCAGTGCCTTGAAGTGCACCTAGAGCCTCCACAACCCAAGTGGAGTCTACTACACGCGAATCACCGCGCAACCATGTTCGCGCGGTAGGATTATGAAGCTGCGACGGCCCCTCGCGCGTCGCTTGCCGCTCGGGCGTTGCCGTTGGCGTCATAGGCGCTTCGCGAAGTGACGAGGTTTCCGGGGCTGAGTAGCGCCCCTTGGGGGGTAAAGTCGCCAGTTGCGGCCGACGCGATCAGATCGGCCATAGTGCCGCCGCTCGTGTAATCGGTGGGCTTTGCCGACGAACCAGCCGTGCCGATGACACCGCCCATGAGGTGGTTCCGTTCGGGATATTCGCCCATTGATCCCGCATCTACCTCAATAGCTGCGAAGACATTCCCGTACATCTCGCAGAAGTCATCATGGGTAAATCCTTGGACCGTGCTCCCTTTGTTGAAGGACACAACCTGATTGGGCAGCGAGTTGTGACGGAAGACGATGTGCTCACCCCAAGTTTGCAACTGCGTCTTGAGCGTTCCACCCGGATAATCGGTATGGAAGCAGTTGTTTTCCACCACCCAATCAATCGCCGCTTTTACAGATGCCGTGCTTTGTAGCAGTAGGAATTGATGTTGTGTGTTGTAGATCTGATTGAAGGCGAAGACGATGTTTTCCTTAACGGCCGGGGGGATGGTCTGACCTATATCGCCGTGTATGTCGAAGCTTGTGACAAGTTCAATCCAGTCGCTAACCCCGGTCCCGGTCCTCGTGAAGGTGTTGCCTTGCTTGCCAGAGCCATGGACTGAGATCGCTTGTAGGCTCCTATCGTCCACGCTGGTCCAGCCAGTGTCATAGAAGTTCTCAAACTCCCAATCGGCCAGCGCGTTTACTCCATCCGCAAGGGACTGGATGTAGGTGTTGGTCGTAATGGAGAAGCTGGCGCCGCTGCTGTCCGAGACCTCAAATGTTCCCGAGGCGCTGGCCGGCGCATTCGCCCCACCTGCGCCGCCGCCATATCTGCGCACGGTCCAAGTCCCCGAGCCGGTGTACCTGATGCGCGCCGAGACGAGATTGTCGGCATACCCGCCGACTCGGAAATCATTTCCACGGTTGCCGTAGACGCTGTTCCCGCCGACGAAGACGTCAGAAGGAAGGCGCACCAAGTTCCAATTGTTGAGCGACATACCGCAGTTCTGCATAGCCTTGTCGCCGCGGATGTCACTGATCTCCGCGCAGTCCCGATAGATCGGGTTGCCAGCACAAAGCGCCGCTCCAAGCGTGTAGCCGCGGAACAACGGATAGCGCCCCATGCTGTTGGTCAATGTGCAGCCGTTGAAGCAGTGCTGGACGTTGTTCGTGCCAGTGAACGCTTCCATGAGCATCGTCCGCGTGTTGATCTGGTCCACGATCACGCGTGCGCCCCGGAACTCCAGGCCGTTATAGCCGGTGCGCAGCGATCCGGGATCATCGCTCGCGCTATTGGCGACGGGGTTCTTGATCGTGCAAACGACCGTCTCATCATCGGGATCGGCCGTGATCACCAACCGCGTCCCCGTAAGGTTGCTGTTGATGGCGCTCGCCTTGTTGCCGGGCCAGTAGTCGCCCGTTTTCAGGCAACGGATTTCAGGCTCCAGCAGGAGTTGCGTCTTGGCGTACTTCAGCGCGCCCAAGAGCGTCTTGTACGGCCCCAGCGGATTGCTCGGCGTGTCATTGGCCGCGTCCTTGTCGAACGTCACGACCACGTTCAACTTTGGGTTGGCCGGATCGACGTGGTAGTACTTGTATGGGCCGATGATCCGCGGCTGGACGCCTGGATTGGCCGGGCGAATCTCATAGTAGATGTGCGCGACGCCATAGGTTCCAACCGGCCACTCGTCGGTGCGGATTTTGGCGAGATGTCCTATGATCCACTTCTCGACGCCGTTTACATCGGTATAGGTGTCCTTGCGAAGCGGCGTCACATCGTAGACGTTGCCCTCGCAATGGATGAGGTATTGATCCTCGCCATCTTCCGACCACGCCGCACCGCCATAGGTTCCGATCAGCGTATCCGTTGCGCGGATCACCGTATCGGCTTGATGGAGAACCTGCACCACGCCCTTGGCGTGCTCTCTAGGTACATCGGTCGGAACGTCGCCCGCGTACCCGCTTTCGGCGGTCCCGGTCCACAACGGCCCAGGTGCGATGTACGGGATTTCTGGCGCTGTGCCGCTATCAGCCAGCGTTGCCGTAAAGGTCTGATCGGCCGTGCGCAGGCCGTCGAGGCTCGTAGCCTCGATCTGCACGACGTATGTTCCGTCGGCCACGGTGTCGGGAAGCGTCAGCGTATCCCCAACCAAGGTGAAGCTGGCTTGGTCCGCCCCGCCGATCTTCGCCCAGGTCACCGGCTCGTTGGCCGACAACACCTGCACCAGGGCCGTTCCCTCTACCCCGCTGGCGCTATCGCTCGACGTGATGGTCAGGGCGATGACGGTTACGGTGATGAGTTGGCTGGCGGTCTTGCTGCTTGAGGTGCGAGTAGCGGTGATCTCGACCTGATAGGTCCCGTCTTGGGCCGGCGCCGGCAGGTCGAGGTAATCGCCGTCGAGGCTAAAGTCCGCCGCTTGCGCGCCGCCCGTAATACTCCACGTCACCGGAACATTGGCGGTGAGAAGCTGATGGACGCCGATCCCCTCGGACACCGCAATAGTATCTGGCGACGTGATGACCGGCCGCCCACCTCCGCGGATGCAGCGGAACAGCTGACCTATATTCATGCGACCAGCCCGTAGAGGCCGACCCGGAAGTTATCACCGGTCGTCGCCGCCTTGATCTTGGCCGATAGCCTCGTCCCCGCCGGTATGGCCCGCTCAATGAGCCCGCTGAAGCCGCCTGGCAGGCGCGGGTCGGTCGTATTGGCAACGACTGGATACTGATAGAACGCCGCTTCGCTGCCAGATCCGCCCGTACCGAGCGATACGGATGCAGATTGGGCCGTGGCCGGGTTGGATGCCCCCATGCCCGTCATCACCATAAGCGCGGCGTAAGCTGCCGATGTGGAGGCGATCTGCTGCGTCCAGACGTCGGTAAGCGGTACATCAATGGTTGATGCACGCGTGTTCGCCGTGTCGGCGCTAAGCGCCACCATGCTCGAAAACAGCGGCGGCGACTGGCTGTTGCGCCGGACGCCGATGATCCCGAACCTCAGCGATTGGCCGCCGGTCGAGTTGGCCTGAATTGCCGCGAACAGCTCGGTAGCGCTCGTAACGTTCAACGGGATGTAGATCGGCCGCCACGCGGTCGTGGAGCCGGTGTGAACGTAGAGGTTAGGCGCGATGACCGTGGAGAGACCCGCCCGCACATCCACGAGATACTTCGTCGCGCTCGACGTCGAGGTCCCGACCCACAGGAAGAAGCCCGCCCAATCGGCCGCAGCCGTCCCGAGCGAAACGAACGACCCCTTGGCGTTCCCAGCCGCATCGGCCGTGACGAGCGTCCCATCCCCATTCGTGCCGAAGCCGATGGAGTCATAGGTGTTGTCGAGGGTCTGGTTGGCGCCGCTGCTACCGGCGCTGCTGAAATAGACAAGCTGCGACATTGGTCAGGCGCTCGTCACATACTCAACAGACCCGTCGATATTTGCGGTCGTGCTGGAATTGATAACGAAGGCCTCGTTGCCAGCTGTGACGTACCAGGGCTGCTGCGAGAACTCCAAGATCGCGGCCCCGCCCGTGCTGGGGAAACGGAAGCGGTCAATCGTGGTGGAGCCGCGTTTGACCAGGATCAGGGCCGCCGCGTCACAGGTGAACTTCATACGGTGAACGCGGGTCGTTTGACCGGACACGGCGGCCACAAGGGTCGTGTCTCCGCTCGTACTTTTGGCGATCGTTGCAGCGGTCAGGCTGCTGGTCGCCAGCAACGGCTCTGGCGGCAGTTCATCGGCCGGCGTTTCGAGCGCAGCCTGAACGGCCTGCAATGTCGTTTCGCTGGCGACGTCCGTCAGCTTTGTGTCGATGCTGGAGAGGGACGCTTCAGCGGCAGCATCGCTGACCGGAACATCCGTCCCAACATCCACCCCTCCGACCTGGGTGATATTGACGTCGCCGCCACCTCCCCCGCCACCGCCATACGTGACCGGAAGGCCCGTCTCCGGATCAATGACGACTACGAAGTCAAACCAGCCGGCCGGCTCCTGATCGGGACCAACCTTAGCGCGAGAGCCACCCATGGGCCTTGCTCCTGATAAATTGTCGTGAAGGTGCGCAGGCGCGCGGTGTCAGGCCGCTGGGCGGCTCAGTAGAGTTCGAAGAGGTAGGCGAGAGACGCCGTGCTGGCGCCCATGCCCGTAAGCGTCACCGATGCGCCGTCCGCGTAGTCGCCTGGCGCTGCGTCAGCGATCAGGAGGCGGAGCGGGCTGGTGCGGGAAATGCGTTGCGTGAAGCCGGCGGGAACCGCGATAGCGCCGCCAGCATCAGCGTCCGTCACGATCAGCACGACGCGTTTGCAGTCGATGCGCTTGGTGAAGCCCGGGACCACGACCGTATCGCTTGGTGAGCCGCCCAGGGTCCGCTGAACCGCCCGAACAGGACCGCGGTAGACAGTCGCGCCCCAGGTTCGCGCGCCAGTTCCGCCGGCCAACAGCGTACCGGCGTCGGAAGCGTCAAGGTCGTTCTGGGTTAGCTGTTTGAAGTAGATGACATCATTCATCCACTGGCCGTCGCCACCCGATATTCCGCCGCCCGATCCACTGCTGTTCACTTGGTTGTAGAACAGGGCCAAGTCGCCGGGCGCAGCTCCGTTCGTATCGACCGTGAAGGCGATGGGCGGCGTTCCGGACCCATTGGACTCGGTTATGAATTCGGCGACGGTGTTGCTCGGCACGTCCGGCGCATTGTCCGGATAGCTGCGCCCGCCGCCCCACATGAGCCGGACGCCGCCGCCCCTGCCACCGCTGCTCGTGGCGAACGCACCAGCACCGTAGAGCTTATCGCCCAGCGACGTTGACTTGTCGGCAGACCGCCCGAACAGGCCAGTGCCCTCTCCAGATTCGCCCTGGTAGCCATAGGGAACGCCATCGCTGTCCCCGCCGCGCCCGCCCCCGCTGTCCACTTCAGGCATCTGCCCGTTGGTCTGGCCGTAGTAGTTACCGCCCTTGCCGCCTTGGCCTGTGTAGCCTGGGCCGCCACCGCCAAGCCCGCCATTGCCGTCATGGCCGATACCGCCACTTCCACCCTGTCCGCCGCCGCCGCCAAGGGTGAGGTGATCGAGCGTGGTGGTCGAGCGGCGCGCCCGGATGACGTAGTTGTCGCTATCGCGCCGAACGTAAGTCCATCCGCTCAGCACGCCGTCCACCAGCGTTTGGGTGCGTGCGCCGGTCCCGACCTGGATCTCAAACACCTCGCCCGGCGTCACCTCGAACGAATTCCAGTGAAGATTGCCAGCCGTGCCGCCGTGAAATGGGCTGGTGTTGAGCCCAGGACTGCCCCCAGCGATGCCCACCGCCCACACTTCGGTCACGCCATCCGGAACGAGGAAGTACCAGCGGCCGGGCTGGGTATACTCCACCTGTCCTGGCATCAGCGTGGAAGCTGACGAGAAGAGCATCCGGCGCGCCAGGCTCATGCGGGGAAGTAGCCCGACGCCGAGAAGCAGATGCGCGTCCCAGCGTTCCGCGTCGTGAAGTGCAGGAGATTTTCAGCCCCCGACGTCGTGTCCAGGGTGGGGCTGGTGTTGTTCAGCGGCTTGTAGGCCGCGCCGAACGCATAGCTCGATCCGCCAGCGCCGATCAGCCAAAGCGAAATGGTCTGCTGGTCGGTCCCGGCGGCCCAGCCAGTGATGACGAGCGACGTGATATTGGCGTCCCAGGAGACCGCATAGACGGAAGCCGCAGACGCATCGAGCGTGAGGACGCCGGCCACGATGGAGGCCGTGGCGACCTTCTGACGGTCAACGGCTCCAAGCTCGGGCTGGGCGCCGATATTGGCCCTGCCCTGCGCCTTGGCGCCATCAGTGAAGCTCTGCGCTGCGTCGGTGCGGAGATAGGGCGTCGGGTCGAACCCGGCGATTGCCTCAGCATCGGCGGCGGCCTGTTCAGCAGCGGCCTGGGCGACCAGGGCGGCGTCGCGAGCGGTCTCCGCGTTCGTTTCCGCAGTCTCGGCGTTGGTCTCAGCCGTTTCAGCCGCCGCCTGCGCCGCTTGGGCTGCGGTGATCGCAGCATCCACATCCCCGAACTTGTCGGAGATCGCCACCGTCTCGTCACGCGCCGTTTCGGCCGCTACCTGCGCCGCCTCGGCAAGATCTGCCGAAGCCAGTGTCGCCTCTTTGGACGAGGACACGCCGTCGTAGTTGATCCCCGGCAACGGCGTCCCGTCCGCCTCGGTCCCAGCAATGCTGTACAGCTCGTCGTTGTCAGACCACATCGGCGGGAACACGCCGACGTCGTTCGCGACAACCGGATTGGTGTGCGCCACGTCAAGGGCGTCCGTCGTGTAGACGGACTTCATCGTGACGGTCTCGTTTTCGTAGAAGTAAAGGAGGGCGCCGGGGATGCGGTCGCCGTTGTGGTCTTCCGCAGGCATCAGGCCCGGAATGACGATGCGTCCTGCCGCCATGGCGACTCCATATTTGGAAGTGCGCCGTCATCTCGACGGTGCTAAACTATTCGGTGTGAAACCGAAGAAACCGCGCGTCATCGACGCCGATTATGAGATTGTGAACGTGCCAGCGACGCAGCGGCACGAGCCGATCCTTCAGCCCCGCTGGTGGGCTAAACTCCTGCTCATGCTGGCGATCATAGGTTTCGGCACGGCGATGCTACTGAACGCCAACGGTCATTGGCCGTTCGACCGGTAGGTTGATCGGCACGCCAAGAGCGGCGGCGGCCTCCCGGTAGACCGGAGCAAGCGCCGGGTCTCGGGCTGCAAGCGCCTGGAGCGTCGCGAGCGCCTGCGTGGCCTGCCCCGGCGAAGTTGCCCGGTAAATGGCGTTCAGCGCCGCCTGAACGGGCCGGCTATAAAGCGCCGAACCTCCGGCTATGCCCGTCATACCGACCGCTGCCATGGTCGGATGACCAGCGGCAGCAGCCCACCCGCCAATGCCTCCAGCCGTCATCAATGAGCGCAGAGGCGTACCGCTGTCTGGTACGGTCGATGGCAGGACGCGCATAGCCGGCTCGGTCAAGTCCTGCATCAGGGCGTCGCCGCGCGCGAAGGCCCGATTGCCCGCCGACGTGTCCATGCCCTGAACGGCCCGATTGAGGTCCGCCGGAGTGAATACGCCCTCCCTGGCGCTGGTCCCGGTATATTGCGACGCCTGCCGAATGCGGGCGAGATTGGCCGTCGCTTCGTCAGCCGCACGAACCGCAGCGAAGGCTTCTGGGCTGGCGCGCTCAAGCAGGCCCTGGTGAGCCTGGCGGACGGCTTGCAGGGCGTCGCGCAGATAGCGCTGGGAAGGCTGGCTGGCGCTGGCGTTGTCGGCGGCGCGGACGGCCGAGGCCAATTCACTATCGATGGCCTTCCAGGTTTGACCGTCAACCTGCCCCGTCATCCGGGCCGCCAGGGTGTTGTTGATCACCCCGTCCAACTCGGCTTGCACATTGGGCGGCAGGTCGGCGTTATTCACGACCGCGGCGATATCCTGGCTCAACTGCCGATCCGGTGCGACGGTGACGCCGGAAAGGGCGTTGTCGTAGGCCCCCGAAATGCGCTGCGTGGCCTCGCGAACCCCTTCTCGCCCAACATTGACGCCGGCCGGCAGCGCTTCCCCAATCGGATCAAGCGTCCTGTCGAGCGCCGCACGGTTGAAGCTCTCGATCCCGCGCGTCTTGGCCGCCCGTATCGAGTCTCCGAGGACCGGAATGCTGGTCATGGCGTCTTCTGTACGCCGCGCCACGCCGCCCATCATCTGACCCGGCGTCAGGTCCACGCCTTGCGCCGAAAGCTGGCGTTGCGGCGAGGGATCGGCGCGAGCAGCACGAGCGGACATGTGTCCCAGCCTGTTCGCACCGGCCGTCATCAGGCCAGCGGTCCCAGCCACGACGGCGGTTTCCTTCAGGGCGCCAGGCAGACGCTCACGAACAGAACCTTCCTGACGGGCGACGGCAAAGGGGGCGTTCTGCAACGCCGCCGCCGCGCCTGCGCCAACCGGGTTGCGGATCATGGCCCCGCCGGTCGGACGAGCTGAGGTGACGAAGCCAGCGCCAGTCGCCAGGGCGTCCAGAATGGGGCGCTCCTTGGCGATGCGCGCCTGTTCCGCACGCTCGAAATCAATCGCCGCAGTCGCAGCATCGGCCGCACTGATATCGACGGGACGTCCGGTCATGCGGCGGACGAAGTTCTCGCCGCCCTGGAGCGCGTAGTTGATACCCCCAGCGACCTCGTCAAAGGCTCCGGTGTTGCGCGCCACTTGGGACGTGAAGTCGTTCACCGCATTCATCACGCCGCGGCTATTGTCGCGGCGCAACTTGTCCAGGCTCTCGACCTTCGCGCGGGCCTTGCGGTAGCCCTCGGTCTTCCGGTTCGGGGCGATCAGGTCATCGAACGATAGACTGCCGCCCTTCACGTCGGGAATGAGATCGTCAAACATTCCCATGCGCTAGAGACCCTGCGTGCTGACGCCGGCTTTGCGAAGCCGTTCGATGACCTTGGCCCGGTCAGCGCCCCTGCGGATGGCGTCTCGCGCCTCGGCCAGGGCAGCCTTGGACTGTTCGGTGGTGAGCTTGCCGGCGGCCTTGTCCCGCTCCGCAGCCCGCTTCTCCCAGGCTCCGGGGACAGGGGCGATGCGGTCGGGATTGACGCCAGTGTCGCTTGCCAGTCGCCGATACTCGATTGCGGTCTGGTCGAACACGCGCCGACGATCGATCACGACCTGACCGGCTGACTGAGCAAACTGCGTGCGCTGGCTCGGGTTCAGGCGTTCGCCGCTCTTCACGCGGTTATAGGCGTTGCGGATTTGATCGGGCACGCCTGCCGAGTTCTGCGCGTTGGCGAACTCTCCTTCCCGCACGACCGAACCGGGGTCCAGCATCTTCATGAACGAGAAGATCAGGGCCAGGTCGTCGGCCGCGGTCGGATCAGCTTTCTTGGCTATGCTGTTGATAACGCCGAAGCTTGCCTGAACGTCGCGGAACGCCTTGATCTGCGGCAGGGCCTCGAACTTGGACTTGATGTCCAGCGTAGCTTCGTTGAGCTGCTTGGGCGTATAGCCAGCCGCGCCGGAACGATCGCCCTTGCGCTCACCGGTGCGGATATTGCGCTGCGTTCCGTCAGGCTGATCCTCCCACTCGGGACGAGGAGCGGCAGAGCCTTGGCGCGTGCGCAGACCGCCGGCAGTCGGCGGCGGCGGGGTTTGGCCGACGCTGGCGACTTCGTACGGCTGAACCTGATCTGAGCCAGAGCCGCCAGCCAGCACGTCGGTCCCCGGAGCCGCAGCGACCTGATTAGACACGCGGCCAAGCACGCTATCGACATACTGCCGGGTTTTCGGCCCCCAAATGCTCTCGTCGGGGCCGCCGTGATAGTATGCCAGCGCCTTACGGACGTCGCCGCCGTATCGTTGCAAGCCCTCATCGAAGTAGGCGCGCCCAAGCTGACGCTGATAATTCGCAGCTTCGGCCGACGTGCCGGTCATCAGGTCCGGACGCCACGCAACGCCCAGCTTTTCAGCCATGGACTGAGCCGTCGCCGGGAGCATCTGCGTCATGCCCTGAGCAACGCCGTACTGGGTTTGCGGGCCACTCACGCCGGGCCTACCGCCGCTCTCCTGCTGGATAAGCGCGCCGAACACCGCATCCATGTTGGAGGGCGCGGCCTGCGCTGTTTGGCCTACCTGGCGCGAGGCGTTCGCATCGTTGAAGTCCACGAACGTAGTCGAGCCGTCAGGGTTCTTGATCTCCCGCCAGTCCGGCTTGCGGGCCGCTTCCCGGTCCTTCAGGTAGCCGTCCAGCATGTCGGCGCGGCTCAGCATGGTCGCCATGAGCACGCGACGCTGATCCGGGGCGGCGTTGACGAAGAAATCGATTTCGCTGGCCGGGATATCTAGCGCCTCAAGCTGGGCGCGGTTGGCCTGGATCAGATCGTCCCAGCGGTCCTCGGGCTCCTGGCCCACGGCGCGCAGGATGCCGCCAAACGCTTTCGCCTTCTCTAGCTTCTTGTCGTCAGCGATTTTCCCAAGGGCGGCGTAATAGTCGAGATCACCGCCGGCCAGGGCGTCGTTCTGGGCTCCCTTGAAATCGCCAGACGCGACCTTTTCGCCGTAGCCCTTACGCCGAGCTTCGGCCTGGAACTCTCGCCCGAGTTTGCTGATCTGCGAGCCAACTCCGTAATCACCAGCGCCATACGCAGCCTGCGCCGCGGCGGCATAATCGCCGCGTGCCATCGCCCCGCTGATATCGGCGGCGGCCTGACGCTTGCGGCGTTCCATCGCGCCCTGCTGGCCCGCCTCGAAGGCGTTGATTGCGTCGGCAACGTTGGGAACGTAAACCTGTACCATCAGTAAATCGGCTCCCATGACGCGGACGATCCGGCGGCGCGGTTGGACATCGCACCAGGCGGGACTCCAGCAGGAGTGCGTCCGCCGATGTACTGCCCGGCCAGATAAGAGCCGGCGGTCATGATGTTTCCAATGCCCTGATTCCAGGCGTTCGCTGCATTCTGCGCGGCATTGCCCCTGGCGGTCGCGCCAGCAATGGCGAGATTTGACGAGTTGTTCGCAAAGCTCTGGGCGGCGCTTTGGTTGGCATTATTGGCTGCTTGTCCGAAGCCGGCCATAGACAGAAGCGTGTTGTTCCGCGTGTCGTAGCGGCTATCGAGGCGCGAGCGGTCGGACTGATATTGCGCCTCGGCGAAGTTGCGGTCGGCGTTGTACTGGCCGGCGACGAAGTTGCGCCAATCGGTGTATTCGCTGTCAGCCATGTTCTGGCCGTAGCGTGTCGCCGCCTTCAGGCGGGCGCCGCTCATCAGGCCGCGATTGGCCGCCGTGACGTTGCCAAGCGCCTTCTCGCCTTCCGAGAACCGGAACTCGTAGTCGGGGGATGCGTGGAAAGCGCTCAGGCTGACGTCGAGCGGGGCCACTGGCGTCCGCTCCGTCATCGTGTAGCCGCCGGTCGCGGTCGGATCGCTGTACCCAGCCGGCGACGAAGTTGCGCCCGCCGCCGGAGCGGCCTGGACCGGCTGCACGGTCGGATACGAGCGCTGCTCGCCGTTGGCTATAGCGCCGGGAAGCTGGATCTCTCCGACCCATTGCTCGAACGACTTCCCGGTGTCGGACATCCAGCGTTGAATGTTCGGATCGCCACGAGCCGCAGCAACGTCGGGATTGGACGCGATGTAGGCGTTGACGTCATAGCCGCCGCCTGACGCCGGGGCGGCCATGCTGGGGGTGGACAGCCCGAAGCCCGAGAGAACCGCGTTGGTCGCCGCAAGCCCGGCCTGGCGGAAGGGCTCGTTGTCCTGGCGGATCTGGTTTTGCAGGCGCTCTTGGGCGGCGATCTGATCCTGCGTCGCCTGATACTGAAGCTCGCCCGCCTTCTTGGCGGCAGACGCGCTCTTGCTTGCGCCATACAGGCTACCAGCGGCCCCTAGCGCCGCAGAGCCGAGAAGGGCCGCGGCAGTCGATATTGCCATCTATCGGAACTCCTTCACGAACGCGACTTCGGCTTGGCGGAACCCGCCCATGCGATAGAGGCGGGAAACCCCCGGCAGATGCTCGTCGGTCATGGCCGAAAACTGCACCGCGGCAGCGCCCTCGGACTTGGCCCAAGCCTCATAGGCCTCGCGGAGGGCTCGCCCCTCGCTGGGCGCCCACCAGAACAGTTCGGCGGCCATGACGAATGACGGATTGAAGTAGGCCGGGACCAGAACCCCGCCACACATGCCATCATCGGTGACGAAGATCGCGCCGGCTCCGGCGATGACGTTGTGCGCGAAGGCCCCGAACGCATCCTCGTCCAGCGGGACATGAGACCACGTTCCGTAAGCGTGGAATGCGCGACCGCACTCCACCACATGCGGCACGTCATTGATCGTGGCGCGGCGGATCATGGCGAAATCGCCGTGATGCGGCCAAAGCCATCGACCGTGATGGAGGTTGGCGAGGCGTGGACTCCAGACACTCCAGCCACGGCGGCAAGGGCTATGGTCGGGTTACCGGAGACGCCGGCGCCGTTCGTCACGGCGATCTGACCAGCCGTCCCGGTGATGGTCCGCTTGGTGAAGTCGTCGGCGTCCAACTGCGCCACAAGGCCGCCGGTTGCGTTCAACTCGGCAAGCCCGGTCAGGACTGGCGAGGCCGGTTGCGCGCCTTCGGTGTTATAGCCGCCAAGCACCTGCTCGATAGCAAGGAAGAACAGCATCCAGGGCTGCGAAACCGACCCATCCGAAGCGATAATCGGAACGGTCAGCGGGGGGACTTGCAGTCTCGCCATTAAGCGGCCTCGCTATCGACTTCAGCGAACACGCCAAGGATCGCGCGGCGAACCGGGTCGGTGATGCGCAGCTTGAAGGCCATCTGCCTGTCCTGCCCCTGCGGGCCGAACAGCACGCGGCGCTGACGCTCTCCAACCTTTCCGTACCGGCGCACCTTGGGGCCGCTGAAGACTTCGCCATCGACGGTGCGCTGGAGCGTGATCGCCGGGTCGAGAACGTGCGATCCAACGCCGGGCTGGGTGATCACCTCGACCTCATCCACCGAAAACCGCTTGCCGGCGTCGTAGGCGTAGGGCGTCACCATCTCGAACGGCAGAATGTCGCCGTCCTCGTCGTAGACATCGCCTTCCAGCCGGAAAATCTTGCCCTCCGTGGCCGAGGTGCAGAGCTTCATCCCGTAGGCTTCGGTGAAGTGCTTGGCCTTCCAGGTCGGGCTGTCGTGCGACTGACGCTCGTGCCAAAGCTCGGTCGATTGGTCGTAGACGATGCAGCCTTCCGGGTTGCGGAACACCACCCACAGATGGCCCTCGTGAACCATCGACGACGCCACGGTCATTTCCGGGTTCAGCCAGCCCTGGATGAGCCGCTCAATGTCGTGGTTGCTGATCCGAGTGGCGGTGATGCCGTCCAGGCGGCGCACGGTGCGATCCGGCGCCATCCAATACATCGTATCGTTGCTCTCGGTGACCGCCAGACGGCCAATGAGGCCGGCGCTGATGAGCAAGTCCTGATACGGCGCGAAGGGGAAATCAGCCCCGCCAACGTTCTGCTGCGCCTCGGTGCTGTCTGTTCCGAACAGGTACAGCGTGCGGCGCAGGACGAAGGCGCGAAGCAGGATGTCAGGCTTCCATTCAGCCGAGGCGAAGTCGAGCGCGTCATAATCCAGCGGCGCCTGCAGGCCCGAGATGAAGAACTGCTGCGTATCGGTTTCGGTGAAGACGAAGAAGCCGTCCGTGTAGGCCACAGACGAAGCAGCAGGCGCGTCTGGATCGGTGACGGTGTTGAGCGTCGTGCCGTCCCAGACGTAAATCTCGTCCTCGGCCACCACGACGAGGTTCGCGCCATCAGTGGCGATGCAAACCTCGTCCTCGCCGGGGATTTCGCCAAGGTCCGTTACCTCGGAATCCCTCGCCACCTTCAGCAGGCGGGTTCCAGCGACGCAGTAGTACTCGTCCGCCATCATGGCAGAGCCGCGCGGCGGACCAGCAAGATCGCCCACCCACAGGAAGAGGCCGGGAGAGCCATAGATCGGCGTCGGCTGCTTGCCGTCTGGCCGGGCCTCCAGGTAGCCGTTGATCAAGCGCTCAACGCTCTCCGCAGCCACCTTGGCGCGGGCCGTCTGCTTGCCGTGCTGGAGCAGGACGCGCTGCCCCATCAGTAATAGTGCCCCCTCAGTTCCTCGCGCGCCTCCGACGACTTCAGAGCCGCGATAGCCCGCGACGCAGGGTCCTTGTCGGCCTCATAGCCCTTGCCGCGCTTGCCGAACGAAGCACAGGACAGGGCCGCCACGTAGCGCATCAGCGGCAGAGTGACTTCCGAAGGGATTTCGTCAGCATCCCACCAGCAGAGACCCCTTTCCTTCAGCTCGGCCGTTGCGCCGTCGATGAAGAGGTCAAGCAGGGTTGCTTGCTCGGCCGCAATGTCGTCGGTGGGATCGATCACCGTCAGGTGTCCGAGCACCAGGCGGCGAAGGTCGGCCTTGGTCGCCACTAGTCGTCGCCGCGCTCGAACTTGGCGACCTCAAGCAGCGCTTGCAGGCGGGCCGGACCAAGGCGGCGGTCGTACTTCACGCCGAGGTCGTCCAGTTCCGCCATCAGCGCGTCCTTCTCGGGCGAGGACGTCGAGCCTCCCGGCTGTCCGTCTCCGTCAGGGTCGAAGGCCACGAACAGGCTAGCCGGGGCTTCAGCAGGTTCGACACGGACAGGTCGCGCCATGTCCTCACTCGAAACCTGGAAGTGATCGTTGCCCGGCAGTTTGGCTTCCAGGACGCCCGAGATCGGACCGACCCACTCGCCCTTCGGGAATTCCATGCCGTGCAGTTGCAGAACGTCAGGCCCCTCGCCATTGCGGCGCGGGTCGCCCATGAAACGAGCTTTCATCGGGTCATCCGTGAGAGTGAAGGAAAGTCCGCGCTGGAGCCGATTAGCGACCAAATGAAACCGGGAGATACGCCCCGGCCTGGGCCATCGCTGTGACGCCTGGAAGGCGCATCGGCTCCGGTTTTGACGCCCCTGGCGCGGCCAGATGGCGAGGAGAACGGCCCAGCTAAGCCTTACGGAACGACGTAGTGGATCACCGCAGCGATCGTGCCAGTGCCGCCGGCAGCGGCGACGGCGACGCATTGCGCCTGCACGACGGTTTCGCGGGTGAAGGTCGGCGGCGAGGTGAAGCCCAGGTTGCGCTGGACCGCGACAACGCCGTTGGTGACGTCAACGCCGGGGCTATCGCCCGAGATCAGGCCGAAGTTGCCAAAGCCGTCCGGATCGGCGCTTTCGGCGCCATTGGCGGCCCAGCCGAGATCGATGTCCAGCGTTTCAGTGCCGGTGTCGATGTCAGTGGCGGCGAAGTACCCGCCGATGACGACAGCGCCGGCCGGGAGCTTGCAGAGCTTCCAGACGTCGCCAACCTCGGGAACCTCGGTCAGGGTGAAAACGCCGCGGGCGACCTGCATGACGCCGGAGCCGTGGGCCTTGAAAACCGGGAAGTCGGCCTCAGCGCGAGTCCCCGTAAAGGTGGATGCGGCCATGGGCGCGCTCCTTTCTAAGAGGCGGGCGAGCCGAAGCCCGCCCTAGGTTTCAGGGGATTACGCGTCCGCAACGCAGGCCATGTAGCCAGTGACCAGACCATAGTCCTTCTGGTCATCGGTATCGCCAGCGCCGGTCCCGAAGGTCAGCTTGTCGAAACCGTCGATGGCTTCGATGGCGACGCCGGCCTTGTCGTCGTAGTCGAACCGCTTCTCGATGGTCTTCCAGCGCTTGGCGGTCGCGAAACCGATGCACTGGGCGCCGATGAGATAGACCGGGGCAACATCGATCCCAGAGCCGCCGACACCGGAATAGACCGGCATGTCTTCAAGCTCCTTGATGATGATATTGTCCCAGAGCAGGTCGCCGCCCTCGAACAGGCGCATCGCCTGACCGGCTGCCGTGGTGTCGTCCAGCACGGCTTCCATGTCGGCGCGCAGGTCACGCATCGCGAACGGGTGAGCGTAAGCGATGTAGACCTTCTTGCCGTTGCCCTTGTCCTGGATGGGACGGATCTTCGGCGAAGCGGTGCGGGCCAGACGCTTCATCAGGCTCAAGGTGCCCTTCTTCAGCACATCGTTCGTGCTGTCGATATTCGCCAGAGCGGCCGAGTGGTCGTTCGAGGCGTTGTTGGCACGAGCAGCGCCGAAGAGAACGCGGTCGGCGTTGTCGGCCAGCCAGGCGTCCTTCGCAGCTTCAGAGGCCGAAGCGTAGGCCACGCCGTTGACCGACCCGAGAGCGCGGATGATGCGGTCGCGGGTGTTCTCTTGCGCCCAGGTCTTGAGCGCCGGCTTGGCCGCTTCACGCAGGCCGATGGCCGACTTCTGCTCTTCCATCTCGGGAACGAGGACGCCGTGGCGGCGCTTGTTGACCGAGACGTTGTGAGAGCGGGAGGTCAGGTCTTCTTCCTGGCCTTCCAGAGTGTCAGAGCCCTCCGTCGCGTCGCCGGTAAGCCGGTTCAGCAGGGCGAAGTTGATGTTATCGCCCTTCTTCTTGGAGAGGTCTTCCTTGACCTGAATGGCCGCATTCTCGCCCTGCTCGTAGAGGATCGAGAAAACGTTCTCCTGGATGTCTTCCACGAAGAACTTGTCGTCCCACTGTTCGACAGTGAGACCGGTAGCCGCGCGGGTGTCCGCCATGGCCGGTTTCCTTCTAAGGGACGCGGCGTCTCACGACGCTGCCTGTTGGGGGATCAGCGACCCCTGGAGCCCAGGATGTCGCTCATGGGCGTCGGCCCGGTGAACCGGCCGGCAGCGTCACGAGGCGCGGAGCCTCGGGCATCGCTTGCGGGAGCCGGCGGGGGCGGACGCATATTCGGGGCGGATGCCGCCGCCGGTTGGCGCGCGGACATTTCCGCTTGAAGCTCTGCCCGGATGCGCTCGCGTTCAGCTTCGCGCCAGGCGTTGGGGTCTTCGCCGATCTCTGCGGCGAGGCGTTCTTTCTGGAATTGACCGTGGGCGGCCTTCCAGGGGTCGCGTTGTTTCAGCGCCCATTCCTCGATGTCGGGCCGGGTGGCCAGCCATTCGCGGGTTTCCTCGAAGACGTCTTCGCCGAGCTTGTCGATCAGGCGGTCTTCGGAACGTTCGAGACGGTCCACGAGCCGTTGACGCTCGAACCGGGCCTCGATGAAATTGTTGTACGCCGCCGGGTCTTCCAGCGGGTCGGGATGGGTCGGCGCGGGGCCTTCCTGGCGCGGCTGGGTGCGTTGAGCCTCCAGTTCCGCCGCGCGTCGCTCGGCCGCTTGGCGGGCCTTGCGCTCCTTCTCGATCTCTTTGCGATACCAGAAGGGATGTTGCGGCTCTTCCGCCTTGGGAGCGGGATCGGCCGTGACCGGCGCAGGAGCCGGTTCTTGCTGTTGAGGCTCGGGCTGGACCTCCGCCTCAAGCCCAGACCCCTCCCCCGTATCCGCGGCAGCGCCGGACAGGATATCGGAAAGCGGAGTCTGGGCCACCTCGACTTGTTCGCCAGTCGGAGGCGTTTGGGTATCTTCCATCTATGGGACTACTGGCGTCTCTCGACGCTAGTTCTTCTCGGCCATGCCGGGCCGGTCGGATCAGCGCTAGTCGCGCGTGATTTCTAGATCGCGTCCGGATTAGCGCAGGTCACGACCACGCATTTGCGCAGCGCAAGCCATGCCGGTTGCCAGTCCTTGGCGATGCGGTAGTTCGCGGCCGTCACAAGAGCGCCGATGGCGTCGAGTTCGGCCTGGGTGACCCCCTTGCGCTCATTAGCGACAAGCGGGGCGATCAAAAGCTGGAACGCCAGGCCGTCGTCAGTCGCCAGGATGCGCGTTACGGTGTGGCCCGCAGCCTCGACCGCATCCTTGGCGATCCCGGCGTGAACCAGAGCGGTGTCCTCGTTGCTCATGCCACCATCGACACTGGGCCGCCGCCCGTCAGCTGCTCATCAGGAGCGCCCTGCGGAGCTTGAGGCGGCATCGGCCCACTCGGAGCGCCAGAAGCCGTGGGCGGCGATCCTGGGGGCTGCGGCGGTCCTTCCTGCGGCATAGGTGGCGCTTGTGGCGGCTCGTCGGTCATGCCGGCCGCCACATCAGGGAACGGCATGGGCTCGATGTACGCCTGACGCATAGTCGCCTCGCCATCGGCAAGGTTCTTGTACGTCTTGGACCGGCTCTCACCGATCTTGGCTTCCGCCAACTCCTTAGCCAACCGCTCTTGATCGGACGGCGGGGCGTTCGGATCGGGTGCGGCGAAAGTCTCGTCCACAAGGTCGGTGAGCTGCTTCTTCCGCTTGGCCGCAAGGCCGGGATGCATCTCGATTGCGATCTTGAGCATGGGCGGCGGCAGGGCAGAGCCCATCAGGTCCATGAACGCCTGGAAGTTCTCGCCATCCATGGTGATCGCGTCGGGCGCGTCGGACACGAGGATATCCATGTCCAATTCGGCCACGTTGTTGTTCAGCTTGGGTTGGCCGTTGTCGTTCACCGCCGGCTGAAGCGGGGGAAGCTGCTCGCCCTTCTCGTACAGCGAGCGCCATGCGCTTTCCGGAGCCGTCTCGCCGTTCAGCGGGTTCGTCCACATCGGCTCGTTCAGGCCGATATATTCCGGGGCCAACTCGTCGTCGGTGACGCGAATCCAGACCGTGCTGGTCCAGAACTGCTTCATCATCGACGCAATGATGGTGAACACCCGCTTATCCAGGCGGCGAAGCGTGTCCATCAGGTCGGACTGCTCGACCAGACCGCCGGCTTGCTGGGCCTCGATAGCCCGCCCCGACTGATCCTGCGTCCCTTTGCCTAGCAGCGCCTGGTTGGGGCCAGCCTCACCGACATACCGCATAACGCGGTCGCCAAGCATGGCGTGGCCGGAAGCAAGGTCGAGGCCGCGGACGATCTCGAAGTTGGACCCGACGTTCTTGGTGATGAAGAAGTCAGGCCGGGCAAGTTCGCGGCGGGTGGCGGCGATATCGTTCACCGCGCCTTCGTCGGCAATCACCCCATTGACGTTCAGCAGGTGCAGCGCCTTGGACTGGCGCTTGTTGATCTCGTCCTGCGGGTCGATGAGGTGGCGAACCTCACCGTAGCGATTGTTCTCCCGGTCTACGTTGGCGCTTTCCCACACCCAGGGGCAGTAGCTCTCGCCGTCCTGGTTCACGTAGGGCGCTACGAGTTCCAGCAGCTTGCCGCCGCGGGTGTACTCGCAATAGCTCCACTCGCCCTTGGCGTCGCGATACCAGAGCATCACGAACCGGACCCGGCGGCGCTTCCTGTCAGCCCACACGGCCCATTGCGGCTTGTCGTCGTAGGTCGATCCAGCCGTGGGCGCGGTGTCCATGGTCTGGTCGAGAACCAGCCTCGCGGCGGCTTCATCCATCCCACGCTTAACGGCGCGCGACAGGGCCTCGTCGTAGTCCATCCACAGCACAGCGCCGAGGTACTTGGCGTCCGAGAAGTCCAGTTCGGACGAGTGCGGATCGTAGAACAGCCGATCCCACGCCATGCGCTTGATCTGGATCTCGGCGTCACCGTTCGGACGCTGGACCGTGGCAAGCTCGATGGCGCCGAAGCCCTCGATGGTGAGGTTCTTCCACATCAGCGATCGGGCGGTCGGATAGTCCGACTTGTCCACCACGTAGCGCATGCCTTGGGTGAAGGCTTCGGCTGCGGCTAGATCGTTCGGATTGTTGCGGGGCCACGCCTTGGGATCGCGGCGCTGCTTCTTCTCCATCCCGCCCAGGAAGTTAGCCCTGGACCGAATGACGTTCAGCGCAACCGGAGGCTGACCGCGCTGCTGGAGCTTGCGGACCTCCTCGTCGGTGAGCTGCTTGTTGTCCACATAGTCGCGGTCGCGCTCGGCCTTCTGGCGCGCGTCATAGCTCGCGGACTCGGCGTCCTCGTAATAGGCGATCAACTGCGAGAGGTTGTCTTCAGGCCCGGTGTTGGTCGTGGGCGCTTCGGACGGCGCGGCGTAAGCCACTATCGGTCACCCCCAAGGCGCGTCATGCTGTCTTCCAATCGGCGCCCCCTTCACTCTCGCTCACCGCCCAGCGGTCTTTAGGCTTCGGCTTCCCAGCCCTGCTGGGCGGCGTCCAAGGCCGGCTCATGCAGGCGTAGCGAGCCTCGTCCGCTACGTGGTCTTCGCCATCCGTATCGATGTCCTCGGCCCTGTGCGGGTCATGCTGGAGGACAGGAACGGTGCGAATGAAGTCGCGGCAGGTGTCGAACACGTAGAGCATCGGCGAACCGATCGGTTGCCCAGCGCCGTCAAGCGGACCCTGAATGCGCTGGCGCATCTGGTCCCACCCGCCTAGCGCGCCACGTTGCGCAACCCGCTTGTTGTCCGCCGCCCGGAAGTTGACGCCCTCGCGACGCATACGCTCTGCAATGGACGGCCCGCCATCCTCAGCGAAAATCGCCGGGTCAGCGACACAGCCTATGAACTTCTCGTCGCCACCCTTGGCCTTGATCCCGATGGCGACCTGCTCGGCCGTCATCCGAAGACCTTCGTTCGGCTTGCCGGTAGATCCGTACCATTCGCGATAACGAACCAGCGCGCCCCTCGGAATCGTCACACTCTCTGTCCGAAGCGGGTCGCTGGCGATGGCCCACCAGCCGACCGAGAACGGCCTGGCGGAACCCCAGTCCAGCGAGCGAAACCTTCCCCACCCATCAGGGATGGCGAACGGCCTAACCTCGTTACGCTTTGACCAGCAGTCGAAAAACGCGCCTTCGATGATGTTCCAGTCACCAGCCAGCCACGCCTTGACCAACTGCGCCGAGCCCGACGTCTGCAATTTCGCGACGTAGAGCGGGTCGTTCTCCATCAGCTTCGGATTGTCCGAGAGCTTGGCGGGGATGAATACGCGGGACAGCTCCACCATCGAACCGTCGAACGGGTTCTCGAACTGCTCGCGCACGATGTTGAACGGGCCGGGGTCGATGTACCGAGCCTTGACCCAAGTGTGCCCGGGGCCTCCGGGGTTGCAGGTCGCCCTGAAGCTGGTCGGCACGCCCGCAGCGCTGCGCAGCGTCGCCTTGAGCTTGTTAACCGGGCCATCGGTCGCGAACTGCGTCAGTTCCTCGATATAAACCCGTGTGTAGTCGTGGCCCTGGTAGTGATCGGCGTCCGCGTCACGCTCCAGGTAGCGGAAATACAGGATGGCCCCGTTAGGCCAGACAAAGCGCGACTTCTGTTCCTGCCAGACAGCGCCGAGCGGCGAGAAGATCTGCTTGGCCCGCTCAATCGTCGGCTCCAGCGCCACCCGCGTGCGGCGAACGAACAGCCCCTTGGCGTGCTCGCCATAGCGCTCAGCGTGGATCGCCCACTCGCCTAGGCTGGCGTCCGTCTTCCCCCCGCCACGAGCCCCGCCGTAAACAACCTCAAAGATCGGGCAGCGGATGAACGCGGTTTGCGGACCCGGCTGCGGCGCCCAGGCTAGTTGAGCCTGGCTACTTCCGCCGTCCACTCTTCCTCCGAAATCGGACGGTCAGAAATCAGCGCCGTGCGATTGACGCTCTCGACCTTCGCCTTATCGACAACCAGGCCGTTCAGCTTGGCCGCGTCCATGATCGATGCGCGGGCGACCTGAAGCATCGCTGCCTCGTCAGAGGCCTCAGACTTCTCTGCGATTGCGATCAGCTTTTCGGTCAGAGCCGCCACGGTGATCTCCGTCCGCTTGGCGACGTTCGCCTGTAGCTCCGACACTCTCGCCTGGACGGCTTCATTTGCTTTCAAGCGCGCAGCATTGCCGCGGTTCTCGGCGTAGCCAGCCAGTTGATACGCCTCATCCGCCGACTTACCCTTCGCGAGGTTTACGGCGAACAGCTCGTGCTTGGTGTTTCGAAGCGTCGGCATGGTGGAAACTCAGGTCTCGGGAATACGCTTCCCGGCGGCGTTTGGGCTTATGCCCTTGGCTGATCAGCAGCCGTATCCATCCGTGGTGTCGTCAGACCGGGCGCGGATGCGAACCTTGCGGACCTCATAATCCACTGTGGCCTGGAACTCGACGTAGCCGTTATCGACCATTCCCGAGAGCGTCGCCGTGGTCTTGGCGCCGTCAGTCGTGGGCTCGGTCGAGGCGATACCGCTTTCCGCCTTAGTGACCGACGACGCGGTTGCGCCCCAATCGATCGTCACGCGGCGCGTTTCATTCTCTTTGGCAGGAACGATGGCCTCGCCTTTGTGAGGGTCGTAGAAGCCTTGGCCGAATACGCTCATGCCGCCGCGGTTGTGGAGGGTGATGCGCATCAGGAAACCCTCTTCGGCCACTTGAAGCCGATGCGGCGCGACCTGGCCTTCGGCTCCTTGTGAAGCGCCCAGCAAGCAGCCTGGCCGACCGAGCGCATTCCGTAGAGCCTTGGCGTAGATCCCTCAGCGTCTCGCAGGTCGTGGACGGAGCCTTGACCGAGGATTACGGGGAAGTCGTCCCAATCCATCAGCGGCTCCCTAGAAACGGCGTAAGCCGCGCCAGCGTTCGTTGCCGGGCGCGGTCATTGCGGATGGCTTGGAGGATGGCCTTAAGGGCGTCGGTCTTGGTGAAGCGACGGGCCATCGACCGTCATCCGCACAGTGCGACGATAACGAACAACAACCCCCACCCCGGCCTGTCATTGAACAGGCAGTGGACACCGACCAGGAGCAACACGGTGTGCGCCATCAGTTTAGGCTCTTGTCGGCGCCCAGGTTGTCGCGGCGCTCGTACTCTGCGGCGATCTCGGAATAGCCAGCCTTTAGCATCTCGATATGGCTGGTGTGCTGGGCGATGGCGTTGGCCGTGTAGGTCTCGACCTCTTCCAACTGCTCGGGCGTCATGTCGCGGAGGTCAACGCCACGGAAGCGCATGGCTAGTTGTCCCCTCGGTAGGGATCGGGACGAAAGCCGAAACCAGCCTCCTCCTCCAGCTCTTCAACCGTTGCGGCCTCGGCAATGTCCTCCATCGCCAGGACGAAGCGCTCGAACAGATCCAGCGCTCGGGTGATCTGGTCCTTCGTGAGCATCAGAACACACCCAGGATCACGAGCACGCCTGCGCAGGCTAGAACGCCGGCCAGGAACGCTACAGCGCCGAAGGTCCAAAGCTCATCCATGCGAGCCTCGCTGTGTAGGGATCGCGCCGCGGCCACAAGCTCTCAAGGTTACGCTATGCGGAGGTGTGGTAGCTGTGCCGGGCGCGAAGCTGGTCGCCGCTTCCCTGGCTAGGGGCGCTGATGCGATGCGCTGCGGCGGTGATGTCGGAATTTTGGGCGCGTTTCACACTTGGGGCCAATCGGCCCTGGAACCCCCACCTCGTTGCGACGAGCGTGTTGGAGCGCGCCAGCCCCAAGGGTTTCTTCCAACACCTTTCTACCGCGACGGTCGGAAGGACACAACACTTAGCGATTCACGAGTACGTGACCACTAAATGATGTCCCCAAGGGACGCTTGGATGGCCCGAAGTGCGGAATTGGCGGCGTTTATATCCTCAGGAAGGCGGGTCGCCCAACTCACCCTCACGCGTAGGCCGCGGCGTGTTGAATGAACCGGGCGGTACACTCGCCCGCTCAATCTCCGCTCCTCGCCCGGCTTTGGGTGGGTCCATTGGAAGCTTTGAAGTTGAGCGCCGAAGCCGCCAATCCAGGTGTAGAGCCGCCCGGAAAGCCAGTAAAAGCGGTTGTCGAAATACGGGCTGGCAAGACCGTACCCGTTTCCAAATATCATGTGATCCAGCCAAAGCATCACGCTGCTAACTCCGCATTGGACACCTGGACCTCAAGCTCTCGGACGATGCCGAACCATTGGCCCAACACCATCATGCGGTTCTTGCCGCGTAGCTGGGTGATCTGACCCGTAAAGCCCGCGAGATGGCCGGCGGTTACGGTCGCCTTCTCACCACGCGCCGGGTTCCATCGTTCCGGCTTAGCGGACCATGTGTAGTCGGTGCCGCCCTGGCTCTCCAGGTAAGCCAGCCAGTGGAGCTTGCGGACCTCCGGGGGCGACATGTGGATCGGTCGGCCATTGGTGCGAATGAGGTCGATCACGCCCTCTAGGCCCTTCACGTTCGGCAAGTGGTCGCTCACCATTTCCGCGAAAAGATAGCCGGGCATAAGCGGGACCGTGCGCTTATTGCCCTCGTTGCGGGGGCATGACGGGTGGCGCCACTCCTTCGCGAGCGGGATGTAGGTTCGGATGGAGCGCCTGACCTCTGCGGCCATCAGCACCAGGGCCGTGCTTGCTCGCGCCTCCTGGCGCGGCAGGGTCCGAACCACATACCATCGCCCAACCTCAAGCGGCAGGCAGGAGTCGGCTTCGTCCAGGCTTGCGGGGATGAGGTGGGACATCAGGCGTGACCGATCGTGAACGGGAGGTCTGCTTCGCCCTCCTCGATCAACTCGCCGTCTATGATCCCCGTTTCGGAGATCAGCCCTAGAACGCGCTCGGCGTCCTCTATGGTGTCAGCCTCGCAGGATAGGTGGAACACCACCCGCGATCCGTCGTCTTCCCGGTATCGACCGGTGACCGTCATAACCGTCATTGGCGTCATGCCCCAAGGGGCGCGCCGTGTAGTCCCAGCGGTTCGAATCTACACTGTTTTGGGGCTTGGCAATACTATATTTTGCGGGAGCGGGAACTTTTCACCGCGACATGTTGTGAGCGGCCAGCGGCGGCTTAGCTGCGAACTGCACCTCAACACCAGCATCCTGCGCCTGGGCGATCATGTTGAGTGTGCCCGAGCCCCACTCTCCGTTTTGGCGGGGAAACGCCACCACGAGATCGGGCTTACCGTCCGTGAGCATCTGACGGTTCCGAATAGGCCCCGCTCCCCTGCCGTGGCGGTTCCAGTCTGCCGGGTATTCGGCGAAGGGCACAAGGCGACGTTCCGCCCAGGTTCGGGCCAGAGTGTCGGCGCCTTTAGCCCCGCCTTGGATGACCATCGTCACAGGATGCTCTAGGCGAATCTTGTCGAGCGCCCGAAACAGCGTCAGCTCGTCCCGGTAGTCTCTTCCTCCGCAGACTAGGAGCTTCATCGAAGGGCCTCGTCTCGTAAGGCCTCGTCGGTCATTGACCTGAGCACGCCGGATGCGCCGAGGCCCCACTCGATCGCAACCTCTCCGGCTTCGATCATCGCCTCTGTCGGCTCTCTCATGGCTAGGATTGCTGCTTTCGCTAGCGCCAGGACCGCTTCGTCGTGCTTTTTGTCCAGACCCCATGACCGGATAGGCCAAAGCCCTTTGCCGCAACCTTCGTAGTGGATCTGCTTCCCTACGCGCTCCACCATGCTATCGGTCATTGGGTGGGGCCTCCCGCCTGGGCGGCGACCAATGCCGCCAACCGGGCATCCGCAGCGGCCAAGTGGCGCGGGTCGGGCGCCAGGTCGGGCTTCACCCGCCCTGTGAGCGCTAAGTGGGGATTCCCGCTGTATTGGGTGACACGACGGTCGGGTGTTTCGCCTGCACCCAGTTGCCACACCGATTGGCCGTCTAGATAGAAGGCCGACCCATCAGCGGCGACATAGATGTCTCGGTCGATATCGTAGGTCATGCCGCTCATTGCTTCCGAGCCTCCATCATTGCGTCTGCGATCTGGTAGGCCTTACGCGCCCTCAACTCGACGCACCAACCTTCAGGCGTGACGCTCAGCGCTGCCATGGCGAATTCGTCGCGAAGCGTCCCCGCGCTACCGAAGACGCTCTTCACATCAGCTCGCGTTTGCTGTGCCGCCGTGTGGGTGCATGGGTTTTTATTGCAGTCTGGGCAGGCTACCGGGCCGGCGGGATTGCACGCAGGACACCACGGGCCGTTAAGGTCGTGGCCACACTCGTAGCACTCATCTGCCTGTCTTTTATCTTCACTCATTCCGCTTCGTCCTTCTCGATAGCTGCTAGGGCCTGCTCCATGACGTTGCGGAGGGCCTGGGCGAGGGTTGATGGCTGGCGAAGGTCGGCATCGAAGCCAGCGTCCCAGCAATCGCCTTGGTGCTTTGATCCGGTTGATGTCGGGGCTCTCCCGGGTCGGGCCGCACGAGGCGTGGCAACTCACCTGGCATTCTCCGACGGTGAACCACCAACCAGGGAGGCTGGTCTTGAACTCGGCTATGGCGGCCGGAAGTTCGTCGTGCCGTTGGGCTTGCCAAGTCATTTCGCGCGCTCCCATTCACCCGCGCAGTCT
>LNAP01000331.1_pt1 | contig 56992 bp, 77 predicted proteins | sample 602601 | NCBI WGS metagenome assembly LNAP01 (sample SAMN02440304, study PRJNA202911) | soil metagenome | biome: Subtropical and temperate rainforests or woodlands; isolation source: soil samples (1 kg each in a 20% v/v slurry with milli Q water) were... ...
GCTTGACCTTTAGCGAAGGTGGCGAAATTGGTAGACGCACCAGGTTTAGGTCCTGACGCCGTAACAGGTGTAGGGGTTCGAGTCCCCTCCTTCGCACCAAGATAAGTAAAACCGTTGATCAGTTATGATCAATTTCTTTCAAATCAACGGTTTAGCGGGATGGCTGGGTGATCGGTTGACTGCCGAAAAGCAACAATTCGCAGTCTCCGGCCCCATCCAGGCCCCGCCCTTGGCCCCACATGGCAAGCATCCAAAAGACAGCAAACGGGTACCGGGCACAGATCAAGCTGGCAGGCCAGCGCGATAGCCAGGTCTTTCCCACGCGGCGCGAGGCCGTTGAATGGGCGGCAAAACGCGAAGCGCACATACGGGATCACGCCACAAAGCCGGCCGGTGACCTGCACACGCTGCGCCAAGCGTTGCGAAAATACAGCGATGAAGTGTCCCCGCACCGGAAGGGTGAGCGGTGGGAACAGGTACGCCTGTCAGCGTTCGAAAGCTACGAATTGCCGCTCGACGTGCCGATGTCCAAGGTGACGGCGCAGCATATTGCTGCTTTCCGGGATGCGCGGGGCAAGAAGATTGGCCCCAGCTCCGTTCTGCGCGAACTAAGCCTGTTGGCGTCCGTGTTCGAAGCCGCCCGCCTGGAGTGGGAGTGGGTGGAGGTGAACCCTTGCTGCGGCATCCGGAAGCCCGCCAAAGGAAAGCACCGAGACCGCGTGATCACGATGTCCGAAGTGCGCAAGCTGCTGCGCGCTATGCGCTACCGCAGGAAGGGGCGGATTGGCAGCGCTTCGCAGTCAGTAGCTAACTGCCTGCTGCTGGCATTGCGTACCGGGATGCGCGCGGGCGAGCTTTGCGGCCTGACTTGGGCACATGTGCACGCAAGGCATGCGCACCTGCCTGATACGAAGAGCGACCGACCCAGGGACGTGCCGTTATCGAGCCGAGCGCTGGCAATATTGAAGCGGATGAAGGATGGGACGAGGAACTGGTGTTCGGCATCAACGCCGCATCCTTGGACGTGCTGTTCCGGAGGTATCGAGAGCGTGCCGAGCTGTCGGGCTTCACCTTTCACGACAGCCGGCACACCGCGGCGACCATGATCGCCAAGAAGATCGACGTGCTGGACCTGTGCAAGATGTTCGGTTGGACTGATCCGAAGATGGCCATGGTCTATTACAACCCGCACGGGTCAAGCATCGCTGCGAAGCTGGGCTAGGTAACGTCGGATCTCGGCGCCTGTGATCCGGCCGTCCACGGGATGGATTTTGTCTTCCTGGATACGCTTTTTCAGCGTGTTGTAGCTGATGCCCAGGCGCTCGCATGCTTCGTTGAAGTGGTAGCAGACCAAATCGTCGATCGCATGGTTGGCGCCCAGCCTGGCGGCCTCGACTAGCATTTTGCGCAGCTCGTGCTGCTCGATGGTGATGGTCATCACTGCTCCTCTTTGTCAGCGACGAGGCGCCCGTTGCGCTCAACTGCGTAAATGCACTCGATCAAGGCGTCGACCAGTTGACGCATGCCGTCGAGGGCCAGCGGCGCCGCCGCTTTAACCCCGTTGCCTTGGCTGCCCATGTCGATGGCTAGGCGTGCTTTGTCGCCGCTTTGGCCGTCATGCTGGAGAGTCACCGCTCCGCGGGTGCCTGCGGGCGCGATGAATGGGATGATGAGGCTGACTGGGTTACGCATTGCCAGATCCCCGCTTTAGCAGGGCCAGCTCGGCAAGCAGCAGAACATCGCCAGTCCAGGACGGATAGGCGGGTTCTCCGCCGCCAGACGTTTCCTGGCCGTAAATTGCCCGCGTTTCCTGTGCCAGTTTGGTCAACCTGATCGCGGCCGCCTTGTGTGTCTCGGTAGGCTTAGGCGCATGTTTAATGGTCTCCGGTGTGATCCCGCTGTTCTGACGCAAGTCAGCATCCAGCCGATCAATTACGTGGATAGCGACGCGAAGGTCGTCACGGCGCACGCTGCAATGGTCTGACGTGCCGCCGGCGGGGCGCGTTGTGGCAGCTTCGCGCAGGCGCGCGATAGTTGTGTGAAAGCTCATGCTGCCATTTCCCTCCAGGTGACGACGTTGCTGGTGGCCGTGATCAGATGCGGCTGTGCCGCTGAAGCTCGGGCCAGGGTCTCGCGCATGGCCGGGTCGTAACGCATGGGGCGGCGGACGACGGGCCTGTATGGCGGCGGCGTGACGCCCGCCCGCGCCAAGTCCAAGAACCGGCCGAGGAATGCCAGCAGATCCGCTGGGTCGGCGGCTGGCGCCTGCCAGCCCGTGTGCTCCGCAATCAAGGCGGCCATTTGCACGACCGTGGCAGACGCCTTTACAGGAGTGCCGAGCTTGCGCAACTGCTCAGCCGCCTGCCGGCGCGCGATCTGCATTTCGAGGGAGTGGTGGCGCAGCGCGGTCATGCCGCCTCCAATTGCAGATCCTGAATGGCGAAATACACGGCCATGCAGCCCAACACGTCGGCCATCGCGCTGTGGGCGTTCACCAGGGGCTTGCCGGTGAAGAACTGGACCGCCTCGCCCAGGTTCGCGGTCTTGTAGTGTGTCCGGCCAGCCGCGATCATCTTGGCGGTGGGCGGTGCCTTCACGATCGGCGTGGCCAGGCGCGCTGTGCATTCGGTGGCGCCGTTCTTCCAGGCGTCCAGATCGGGCTCCAGCTCGCCGGCGCGGTGTTGGGCAATGCGGATGATGCGGGCGTCGAACTGTTCGTTGTGGGCGATCCGCTTACGGCGGCCCCACAATTCCAGGAACAGGGACAGCGCCAGCGATTCGGGCACGCCCACGGCGGCGGCGTGTTCGGTGGTGATACCGTGCACCGCGGCGACCTCGTCGGGGATGGTCCAGCCGTCCGGCCGGACGACGACGTCTAGGCTGGCGACGATCTCGCGCGAATCAAGATCCACCAGGGCGGCCGCCAACTGCACGATGTGGGGCTGGTCCGGATGCTCGGACGGAAGCGCGAACTTGGGCAGGCCGGAGGTTTCGGTATCGTAGAAAAATCCCAGGTTTTGCATGTCGTTTTCCTTATCTCAGGCGGCCGCACGCAGCGCGGGCTGCTCGGTCGTGCCGTTTTCAATCCAGAAGGTGGTAAAGGCGTCGGTGGGCGCGGCGGGCAGCGATTTCAGCGTGCCCAGCACCAGGATGGTGTCGAGGCGGCCATCCGCGGCGAGGGCATCGACCAGGCCGAGTGCGTCGCCGCGGCCCGGCAGGTCCAGGCAATCGAAGCGGTCCAGGATCAGGCAGCGCAGACCGGAGATTTCAGCCAGGGCGGCGCCGACGAGCGCGTCAACGCGCCAGCGTTCGGACTCGGACAGCAGGCGATAGGGGCGCCCGGCGAAGGTGATGACCATGTCGGCGCCGATCGCGGGCACGCGCCAGCCAGCCAGGTCAGCCAGATCGGCCAGCTTGTCGTTCACCGGCTGCAGGGCCTCGGCCAGGATCTCGCCCGGGATCCCGTCGGGCGACAGCGCGTCGCCGATCGCGGACCAGGCCAGCACATCCTGGTGGTAGCGTGCGGCGTTAGCGGTGCGCTCGGTGGCGCTGGTGGCGGCGCGCTTGGCGTTGAGCAGCAGCTGGACGCGCTCGTCGATCGCCTAGCGTTCGGCACGCAGCGCGGCGACCTTGGCGCGGGCGGCTTCCACGTCGGCGGCCTGGACTGCCTCGGGCGCGGCACCGTCCTGCAGATGGGTGGCGGCAGCTTCTGCCGCAGCGATGTCGCGCCGGTCGTTTTCGACGCTCCGCGCCGCCAGGTCGCGGGCTTCGATGGCCTTGGGCAAGGCGGCGGACGCCTCGGAGTCACCGGTCGCGTCCAGGCTGCCATACTGTGCCTCGTATGCCCTGAACGCCGTGAGGATCCGCACGTCTAACTCGCCGGGCAGTTTGAAACTGATTTCCTCGATGTTGTAGACCTCATCCAGGCAGCGGACCAAGTCGTGAACCAGCCCCTCGCGCGGCCCGGTCCCCGCTTTCGCTTGCAGCGCGTTGACCTGCGCGGTCAGCTTGACGTGCTCAGCCTGGTCAAACTCCAGCTTCTGGCGCAGCGCGGGCAACTGGGCCGCCTTGGCCTGGCGCGCCGCCAACTGGTCGCGGGCAGTCGCGTAGGCTGTAGCCTTCTGCTCCAGGGCGCCTAAGGACTGCGCGGTTGCGTCGATACGGCTGTCCAGTGCAGTCAGGTCGGCGCGCGCCTTGTCCAGTTCGGCCTGGTTGAACGGCGGGACCTCCGCCTCCCAGCCCTCGGCCTTCTGGCTGCCCCACTGTTCGCCCGCGGCAGCCTTCCATGCGCCCTTGGCCTCGGTCGCCCGACCTTGGCAAAGTCGGCGCCGCCGGCGAAGCCAGTGCGCAGGATGGGCTTGATCTGGGTGACGAGCTGGGCGACGCAGCCGCGCGCCAGCAGGCGGCGCTCGATTTCGTCGGCCTTCAGGTTGGCCCCAGTCAGCGCGAACAGCAGGCCGCGGCGCTCGTCCGGCTTGGCCGCGGCGAAGCGCTCGGGCGCCAGGACAAACGGTAGGGCTGGCGATTGGGGTACCAGGGCTTCGCCGGACTGCGCCCCTTTCGGCAGGCTGATGCCGACGGCGCCGTCGTCCTGGTCCAAGGTCACGGCGCCCAGCTTCGCGCCATCGCTGACCAGGGCGCCGTATTCCTTCTTCAGCCCCACGCGTTCAGGCGTGCCCAGCAGCGCGAGGCGCACGGCCTCGGCAATGCTGGACTTGCCGGCGCCGTTCGGGCCAGCGATCAGGGTGGCCGCTGTGCGCAGGTCCAGATCCACGGCGCGCGCGCCCTGGAAGTTCTCGGTGGTGATTCGATTGATTCGCATGGTTGCTCCTTATGCGTGCAGCTCGCGGCTGCCGCTGGACGTCATGGCGGACACCAGGCCGGCCGTTTCCATGGATTCAAGGAGACGGGCGGCGCGGTTGTAGCCAATGCGCAGATGGCGTTGAACAAGGGAGACGGAGGCGCGGCGATGCTTGCGCACGATCGTGACGGCGTCCATGTAGAGCGGGTCGACGGCGTCGTCGGCGTCACCGTCGTCACCTTCGAGCGCAAGTTGGCCAGGCGCTGCCGTCGCGGCAGATTCCTGAATCTGCTTTTCGCCGCCGAGCGCATAGACCAACTCGGCCAGCAGCTTGGCAATTTCGCTGGCCATTAGCAGGAAGTCCGCGTCGAAGACCTCGGCGTCGGTGTCTTGGGCCGGGTGGTTCTCCTTCAGCACGTCCAGCGGCCGGATTTTGCGGATGTCCAGGTCCTCGGTCAGCTCGAAAGAAATCCGGTCCGACCAGGTCATGGCCAGGCGCGTGCACTGCTTGCCGCCTTGGATGTGGCGGCGCACGTCGTCGGCGTCGATCGAGTGGTGGACGTAGCGGATGGCAGCGCGGCTTTCACCGGACGCACGCAGCTCAGCGTCCTGGTCGATGGTGAAGTTGTCGGGGGCCTCGTCTTCGGCCAGCCAGCCCGTCATCGCGGAGGCGGGCGACTGCGCCACGTACAGGTTTTCCAGCGGGAACGGGTCGACGCACTTGGCCAGCAGGCCGATGACTATGTCGGCTTTCGAGGGCGTGCTGGTGTCGATGATGAGCCAGCGCTCGATCGGGTCCATCCAGAGGCGGATGTCGTCGTACTGCGTCAGGGCGGTGGGCAGCTTCTCGTCGATGATCCGATCGCGGATCTCTTTCATCTGTTTCTTGCCCGGCTTGTAGCCTTGCTGCTCCTCGATTTCCAAGGAGCGCGCAGCGGCCGCCTGTGCGATCGCCTTGCCCGGCAATAGCTTCGCCTCGACGCGCAGCGTCAGCAGCACCTTGCCGCTGACCGCGTGCGCCAGGTCGGCGCCCTCGCGGGGCGGCACCCAGCCGATGGACTGGCGCTGCAGCTGGCCAGCAGGCACGAACGCGTGCCCCTCTAAGGCATCGTTCAGCGCCTCCAGGTTCCAGAAGGGGGCGGCCGTCGTGAGCCGGTAGATTTTGGCGTTCTTGAACATGGTGGCTCCCTTATTCCGGGGCGGCCACGCGGCGGCGCGGGGAGCGCTGCTGCGCATTGGTCAGGGACAGGCGCAGCTGCTGGTAGATCTTCGTCAAGCGCTCACGCTCGCCGTCATCGGCAACGTCGCGGATGAAGTCTGCCGCGACGTCCAGGACTTCGATGTCCATTGCCGCACGCAGGTGCTCTTCGACCTTGGCGGGGTCAGCCTCCGGAACCTCGTCGTCCTGCGGGCTGTCTGCCGGCTCGTCGCTTTGGGCGCCGGCCTGGTTGGCCGGATCCGTTGCCGCAGGACTGGCTGATGCCGCGCCCTGCGCCGGGTTACCGATCTCGGCTTGCGCCTTCGCGGTGGAGGTGTCCTGAGCGGCGTGGGTGTCACGGGACTCGACGTCAGTGACGTCAGCGGCCGCCGGCTGACGCCCGGCCTGCGCTCCGCCGCCGCGCAGCTCGTCCACGTTCACGCTGATCGTGCCGTCGGGGCCGGTGGTGGCCTCGATGATGTCCTGCGCCTCTTCGACCGTCTGCAGGCCCATAAGCAGCTCGGGCGCGTACAGCTTGCCGAAGAAGCTGGCCGTGCGGTAGCGCAGCATGACCTCGTCCATGGTCTGCCACTTGCTGCCGGACTTGGTGTACCAGCCTTCCTTCACGGCCATTTCGATGGTCACGGCCGGCGATTCGATAATCTCGCCGGTTTCCTTCTCGATCGCCCACGCCACGCACACCTTGTCGTCGATTTCCACCTGTTCGACTTTGCTCTGGCGCTGGCCCTCTGCCCAGAAGGTCGAGCGATATTCCACGGTGCGCTTGCCGCGGTTCTCAATGCGGAAGCGCAGGGGAGAAAACCGGCCGCAGCCGTTGATGGCGGCGATGATCCACTGCGACGACCAGGACGGCAGGCCCTCGACGATGTACAGGTTCTGCATGACCATCAGCGGGTCGGCGCCCATGCGCTGCGCCATGTTCAGCGCGACAACGGAATTTGCCAGTGCGTTCGGATTCTCGCGGCTTTCCTTGACGTTGCCGAAGCGGTCCAGCTTCTCGATCGTCTGGCGATAAGCCACGGGCACAAGGGTGCTGCTGGACAGCAGGCGCGCCGCGCGCTGCATGAGTTCGAAGCCCTGAAGACTGCCGAAGCCGGGCGCTACGATGGGCATTTGGGTTTCCGGTGCAGCGCGCAGGTTCTGAATAGTTGCGGTCTGGGTCATGGTTTAGCCTTTGAACTTGCAGGTGGGATGACGCGGGCAGTACTTGCCCGAGCAGAGGACGGATTTGGGGTTGCCGTAGAAGCTGCCGCTGTGGACGAGGCGCGCGGCATGCTGGAGCAAGCCCGGGCTGCTTTCGTCGCCGACGAGCGCGTCGCGGGCGCCGGTGATCTCGCCGGTACCAATGCGCTGCGCGGTGGCGGTCTTGCCTGTCTGCAAGCCGATGATTTGCGCGGGCGCGGTGATGGGCTTGCCGATTGCGTGCTGGGCGAGGATCTCGTAGACGCCCATCTGAGGACCGTGCCCGGCAGTGGCCACTGCTCCGTCCGAGCCTACGGCGCGCGCGCCGCTCTTGAGGTCGGCGATGCCCAGCTCCCCGCTGGTGGTGCGCCGGACGCGGTCAGTCGTGCCCGTAAGAGCGATGCCGAGGTCCGTGATCTCCATGCGATCGCACGTCAGCTCAACCGCGACTTAGTCCTGTTGCGGCGCGATCTGCACGCAATAGCGCGTGTGCAACGTCAGGCCGATGCGCTCGGCATCCTTCGGGCTTGCGTCGTCCCAATCGACTTCCTCGTCGGTGCCGTGCAAGGACTTCACGAATTCGCCAGCAGCGTCGTCGGGGGTAATGGGGTTGCCGTCCAGCTTGGCCTGGTCGAAAGCGGCCGTGCCGGCGTGGATGGCCGTGCCAAGGCGTGCCGCGCCGGATGACGGCATGCGCATGCCCAGCAGGTTCTTGGCTTCCCAGCGGGCGGGGCAGTCGAAAAGCTCGGCCAGGCTGGACGCCCGGATAGGGATAATGCGTTGGTGCATAGCAGGGGCTCCGAGTCAGTTGGCGGCGTTGGCCGCAGTGGTGGTGTGTGCTGCGCGCGCGGCGGCTTCATCGGCCTGCTGCACGTAGTCGTAGGCGAAGACGGCGCAGATCAGAGCGATCGCGGCAACGGCATGGTCGCGATCAAGGGCGCGAAGGAAGCGGCGGATCATTGCTGTGTCTCCTGGCTGGCGCCGGCGCGAATCTGCCGGCTGGGCATGCAGGTGAAATCGATACGGGTGCCGAACGGAAACACCGCCAGCACGTCGAGACACTCGGCTCGGCTGGTGAAGCGCTCGATAACCATCACAGGCGGCCGGTCACCGCCGGGCGGCAGAAATGCCAACAGGACCCAAAACGTGGCTGCGGTCATGCGCGTCCCCATGGATCGGTGCGGCGGCGATAGGCGGCGAACGCATCAATGGCGCGCGCCATGGCGTAGGCGAGCGGGCAAAGGAGGAGGGCGGCGATCATTTGCGCGGCCCCTTGCGGCGCTTGAAAAGCGCGCGCAGTTCGGTGACGAGAGCGACCAGGCCGACGATGAGGAAGCCCGCCATCAGAGAACTACCTCGCCGATGTCGCGCAGCGATCGCTCAATCAGCATGCGCGCGCGCTTCAGCAGCTCGTCCTGCAGTGCCTTAACGCCAGTCGCGCCGGCGCGCTGGTCGAAGGGCCATTTGCTGAGAGCCGAGAGCGCGACGAGTACCACGCCCGATGCTGCTTTCGGGCCGGGGTCGCACTGGAACGTTTCGGCCCACCACTCAAGTCTTTCGCCAAAGGCGTGCTGCGTGCGGCCGGCGAATAAGTCGCAGAGCACGCCGATAATTTGGTCTTCCTGAAGCTCCGGAATTGCTACGACAGCCTCGTTCGGCAGGTTGCCCAGGGTGGGGGTGCAATTCGGAGCGGTGCGTAGGGCGCTGTGGAGGCCCGCAGCTTCGGATCTGGTACCGATCAATGAAGTCGCTTGCTTCTTGCTGTCCATGGCGTGATCTCTGTTGGTCACCTGCGGTGAAATGTGGTCAACCCATAAATGGGCTTTCAAGGACAATGGTGAACCCATAGGTGGGCTTAATCAACCCATTTATGGGTTTTAAAACGCAAAAAAAAGCCGCCACATGGCGGTTGCTTATAGAAACTGACTTACTTCCTACAGCCCTGGCTCAATCCTTTTGGGCAGCGCTCCAGCGCCAGATGAAGGGCCATAGAGCCTGCCGTAATATGTATTGCGAACGCGCCGAGACAGCTTCAGGTACGCGGTCCAGGCAAGGGGCATTAGAAAAGCGGCAACTGTTGCGCCACTTGACTGCGAATCAAAGAACTCGCGTGGGGTAACCGCAAGAATGGAGGTCGAGGCAAAGAAAAGCAAAGCGATCGAGACTGGCCCGCAAAACCACAAGGCGCCGATGGCGAAGCTAACCGAACTAGGGACATGTGAATTCCTTAAACGGTATCCGGCAATGAAGCTCACCGCTGCGCTTGCCAAGATGATGCTCCAGGCGGCGGTTTTGTAGGTTGTCCACTTGGACATCTGCAAGAGAGACGGATACAACCGTTCGATTTCCGCAAATCCCGCCCAATTTTCGCCGATCGCTCGCAAGGGCGACAGCGCCATCAGTGCGATCACAAGCAACAATAGCCAGCCGCCGACGCCCGACGGGCCAGGGTCGTAAGCAGGCAGAGCGCCGCCTACATTTTTTTTGGTTGATCTTCTAAAAAAACCGGGGAAACCAATGAGGCCATCTCGTCCGGAATCGTTTCCAGAGAAGCCCGCAACCACCCAAGCGCAAGCCTGTAGCATCGCAAACGCGCCTAGGCCGAGCAGAAAGAGCGCCCAGGAGTCTGAACTGGAGCCGGTTTGGGATGCCGCGCCGATAACTCCAGCGATAAGCGCCGCCCATGCTACCGCCGAAACAACTCGGACGATTCTTCTTAACCCCTCACCCGTGCTCATAGCGCCCCTCCCGACCGCATAACTAGAAACGAAATCTTCATTTGGTTACATATCTGCTAAAACTTTATCACGGGACCAGACTAGTGTGAGCTGGGTCCGCTCAGGCGACCTTCTTTGGTGCCCCGCTTTTTGTAAGGGCGGCCTTGTGCCGCTGAACCTTAGCCTTCGCGAGAGAGACTACTTCGTCACGTTCTTCTTGCGGAACAAGGTCGAAGTCGGCTGCGGAAATCCCAGGAAGGGGCCACGGCTCCTGCTGACTTGAATTTCCTTGGTTGCGAGCCTCATCAGGGGCAGGGTGCAACAGCTCCCATGGCTCTAGCCCACATGCACGCGCCAATTCGGCAAGGTTGTCGACCTTCAGTGCCACTTCCGCGCGGCGCACGCGATCAATGGTCGATCTGCCCACTCCGGAGGCCACCGCCACAGCTTCGTTTGAGGCGAATTTCTTTCCCGGGCCGATTAACCGGTTGAGATTGTCTGCAAGGATCTTCATAGCGCGTTTACCCATGTTTGGGAATATGCCGGGATTCGCAGCCCAAGTGTGGGTTGACTAAACCCATAAATGGGTTTGGAATGCTCTGCATGAAACCTGCCGAAATCCTCCCCCCAATCCTGGTCCGGCTCCGCGAAGTCAAGCATTCCGATCTTGCGGAGGTTGCCCAGCTATCTGGGGTGCCTGAAAGTACTTTGCGCAAGTTGCGATACGGGGAAGTCAAAGATCCACGAGTTCACACAGTGCAGGCGCTGTGCAATTACTTCGCAGCTCTGGACCACTCGACGACAGTTCAGCAGGAGGCGGCGTGACGACCTCGTTCCGTCCTGCCGTCGCACTCACCTCAAAATGCAAAGGGCATACCTTCTTCTGTTGGAGTCTCTGCAGTGCGATAAACAGTTCCGCACTCCGGGCACTTGAAAAAAGTGTGTATGGAGTTCTCGGACTGGAGTATGGATTTCAACGCCTTGTTGTCCATGCAGCCGGGGCAAATGTGATGCACCGGCTCGGCGCCCCGCGCCGATTCTTTTATGCGCAAGGTGAATGTTCCTGGAAAGTCCTGCACAAGGTCATAGCGTTCTCGCTCTGCCGCACGGCGTTGGAGCTCAGCAATTTCGTCTTCCAGATCTCGCACTCGGGTCTTCAGCATGCGTTCGTGGTCAGCTGCTGCCGCTACTTTCTCGTTCATGGCGATACAGTGGGCCCCCGCGATGGTGAGCTGCGCCTGCAGCTCATAGGTCGCCGCAATTATCTTCGCTTCGTCCTGAAGCTCCACAGCCGCCTTGTAGGCGTTTGCGGCGAACGTGATTCCACTCAGAAATCCAGGAATGTCCATAACAGTTTCCCCAACATAGAAACGGGTGGTGTAAGAGCCTCCGATTCTACGTCGCGCGGGAACCGCGACGGGAAGGGCAGCCATGCGTAAGCCTTCTACTTGGCGGCAGATGATGGTCCTCTTCGGAGCCAGTGCCGCAATCTCGGCAGCGGTAGCTGCCTGCTTTATGGCGGTGTTCTGATGAGTCAGTCTTTTGGTGCTGGCGGTAACGCCGCGACCTTGTCGAAGAAGGGCAACGCCAAGAGCACCTGTGCTACTGCAAAGAGCAGTACAGCCACAAACAAGATCGTGTCCTGGGATTGGTCCCAGCCTTTGATCACGGCCGCCGCTAGGGTTGCGCCCACAAGCGCTCCGGCCAAAACCGGTAGTCGCCATTTCAGCGTACGGCTGATGAGCATCCAGAGGGGGGGTCTTTGCGTGCGGTTCCTGTCATCCAGACAAAGCAGGCACCAATCGCAGGAACGAGAATCCCCGCCAAGAATTTCCAGTCCATGCGCAGTTCCTTTCCCAAAGTAGGGCCGTGTGAGAGCAGCCATTCTAAGGGACTGGAACCTCGCCCATTTGCGCCGCCATGCCCTAATGCACCGGGGAGGCAGCCACTGACGGGGGCTCCGAGTCGGCGCTGTAGTCAACCTCAAGGCACAGGCGATCGAACACCGCGCGCACTGTCGCCTGGTCCGCATCGCCTACCACTGTGTCGGCAATCCCTTTGGCAATTTTCAGCAGCGCCAGCGTGGCCTGGGCTGCGCCGTCTTCCATCTTCATTCCCATCGTGCCCCCGGTCTGCTCGTCTGGTGGGAATGTAACTGCCCGGAGTATTTGACGCATGCGACATGAATCGCACAAGACCTTGATCGCCGTCGTGCGCGATCACGTTTCCGCCTGGCGCAAGTCGCTGGACTGGTCTCGGGAAACCATGGTCGATACGATCGTGCGGGCCCACGAAGCCCGCAACGGCCCGGCCGTGACGGGCATCCGCTTTGAACCGCCCACCCAGGACGCGTTCGCGCGGATGAAGGCAAACGCAGACCGCGTGTCTCGTTGGCTGGATGATGAAAGCAAGGAAAACAACCTCCTGCCGGCCAACTTCCTGCCCTCGGTGCTGGCGGCGATGCCGCACGACCGACGGCGCCACTGCGTGGATGATCTGCTACGTCCGCTGAACTTGGCGGTGCGCACGCTGGCGACCGAGGGCTCTGAAACTCTATGCGTTGCGCAGCTGGCCAACGTCTTGCGTGAGCAGGCCGAGGCGAGCGCGGCACTTGCGGCACTGCTGGACGGGCAGGCCACGAAGGACGAGCTGGTCCAGGCGCATCGCGAAACCTCGGAATCCATCGTTGCGCTGCGCCAGGCCCGCGCGACCGTCGAGCGGCAGATGGCCGCCGCGGGCATGCAGATCCCTGCCAAAGAGGCGGACCCGTCATGACCGGTCGTGCCTACTACAACGAGATCGATCAATACGCGGCCCAGTGGCTCCGCAACCTGATATCGGCCGGACACATTGCCCCCGGCGACGTGGACGAACGCAGCATTGAGGACGTACACCCTGATGACCTTCGCAGCTACACACAATGCCATTTCTTCGCCGGCATCGGCGTCTGGTCGTATGCCCTTCGCCGCGCCGGCTGGCCTGACGATCGACCTGTTTGGACCGGTTCCTGCCCCTGCCAACCTTTCTCCGCGGCAGGCAAAGGAACTGCGTTTGATGACGAGCGGCACCTCTGGCCGGCCTGGCACTGGCTCATCAGCGAGTGCCGCCCTCCAGTCGTCTTTGGTGAGCAGGTTGCAAGCAAGGACGCAGAACCTTGGCTCGACCTTATTCAAACTGACATGGAAGCCCTGGCCTTTGCCATCGCGGCGTGCGCTTTCCCGTCTGCGAGCGTCGGTGCTCCGCACATCCGCGATCGAACCTACTTCATGGCCCACGCCAACGGCATCACTGGCGGACAAGGGCGTTCGATCGACGGAGGGCGGCATCCGGGAAGCGATGCGCGGCCACGGCCCGGATCTGGCGGCAATGGCTTGCCTGTCATCCTGGCCGACGCCCAGCAGCACGATTGTGGATGCGAAGCCGCGCCCGCCGATAACGACCGGCCGCAAACCGACGGACCCGCAGATCGGGCTGGCGGACGTGGCGGTTCATCTGGCGAGCTGGGGCACGCCCACAGCAAGCGAGCCGGGCGGGACCGGGGATCAGTACGTGGCCAGGTCGATCGCCAAGACGGGCAATTCGGAACCGACGATGCTGGCACACCAGGTAGCGCTGGCCGGGTGGCCAACGACCACGGGAACGGATGCGCTACGTCACCCCTCGATCGCAGCGACCACATCGAATATCACGCTCAACCACGCTGTGAACCTGGCCGCGTGGCCGACGGCGTCCTGCAGCAACGATCGGAAGGGCAACCCAGAATCGGCCATGAGCATGACCAGGGCGGACGGGTCGAAGGTGCAGCAGCGCTTGCAGGACTTTGCAGCGATCTGCAGCCCGGCCCGGTTAACGGCTTCTGGGGCGCTGCTGACTGGCTGCTCTGCCGGGATGGAAAGTGGCGGCCAGTTGAACCCGGCACATTCCCGCTGGCTCATGGGGCTCCCGTCCGAGTGGGACGCCTGCGCGCCTACGGCAACGCAATCAACGCGGTGCAGGCGCAAATCTTCATCGAAGAAGCAATGACCTGCATGCAGATCGGTAGGCCGATCGCCACGGCGCTGGCCGGGCGCTGTTAGGAGGGTACATGAGGAAATCAACCCATCCTTGTAGCAACGAGAGCAGTATGCAGCTCTTCCAGATGAGTATCGGCATAGCCAACCAGATTCATCAGGCTCACATGCGCCTCGTCAATCGATGTTTCGAGTTGTTCGTCGGGCATCGCATTGACATCTTCGTCGGTCGGGAAGCAGCGCGCCATGTGGGTCTCGATCATCACCTTGACGTTCGCAACACGGGATCGAATTTCGCACGCATACTGCACGGCATCCCCTCCGCCCAATTCGTGGAGTGGCATGCTGTCAAACGCATGAAGCGCGGCGATGAGCGGCGAACTCAGATGGAGATTCCATACCTGGCGGAACTCGCGGGCGTTGTTTGCCGCGGTCGCCCTAGCCAAGAAGCCAACCTCGGCTCGCATGCGGTACACAATTGCCCGGCAGCCTTCCTCGATGCGGTTCTTGTCGAGGCGATAAAGCTCAAGGGCGTTTTTGCTCGCTCTTCGTGCTTGGTCAGCGCCGTAAAAGTACGCCGCTACGATAGCTCCGATCGAGCCAATAGCTTGGACCCAACCCGCAGCATCAGCGCTCGTCGACGGCGAGAATGTACCGATCGGGCGATCGAAGATAAAGGTCAGGACACCTATCGAAAAGAAAAAACCGACTGCGGCGATCGCAGGTGCGATAGCTACAAATTTGACTATCTGTGCTCGGTCCACGTCTTCCTCCGGTTTCTGCGGAGCCATGTTAGCTCGGCGAGAGAGGCAGCTTAATGGATCATCAACAGATGCCCGTGCCTCTCACCCCGCCGGAATGTGACCTTCGCGATTTCGCCTTTATGCCGCTGGACGTCCTGCGGCTGCGCGACAGCGACCTGGCGGTCAAGGCTGATGGCGAGGCATTCAGATGCGCTGTGCTCCTGTGGTGCGCGTCCTGGCACCAGGTGCCCGCCGCCAGCCTGCCGGAGGATGACGATGTTTTGGCGCAGTTGGCCGGCTTCGGCCGCGTTACGAAGGAATGGCTGCGCCACCGCAACGGGGCGCTGCGCGGCTGGCTGAAATGCGCCGACGGGCGGCTGTATCACCCTGTCGTCGCCGAGAAGGCCGTCGAGGCGTGGCGAGCCAAGATGCTCCAGCGCTGGAAGACCGAATGCGCCCGGATCAAGAAGCACAATCAACGGCACGAGACTGACCTGCCTGTCCCTGATCTGGATGAGTGGCTGTCCCTCGGTTGTCCCCAAGGACAACCAATGGGTGTCCCTGGGACAAAAGAGAATGTCCCTAGGGACGGCGGCGGAAGTCCATCGGGACACCCCCCGGTTGTCCCTCGGGAAACGCACTCCAAGGGACAGGGACAGTATTTAAAAGAAAAAGAAGCAGCGGCGGCGTCTCTCGCGCACACCCGCGCATGACGGCGACCCCGCGCCGCCGCCGCTGGACGGTGAGAAGTCGCCCGAAGAACTGGCCATGGCGGTTGCCGTCTGGCTGCGTCGCAAGGAGCAGGCCCGAGGCAAGCAGCCCCGCGGTACGCAGAGCAATGACCCGCGAATCGCGGGGTGGATCAAAGCCGGCGTCACCGGCCTGCAACTGGCCGAAGCCTACGACCTGGCGGTGCTGGACCGCGAAGCTACCGGCGACGCCGGCCCGATTACGCCTGGCTTCCTGGACATCTTCGTCGTCAAGCTGCTGAACCCGCCCCAGGCCACCAGCGCCCTCAAGGGCACACGCCCGGCCGTGTCGAAGGCCGACCCGCTGGCCTGGCTCACCACCGCGTCAGGCCTGGAAGCGAAGGGCGCCGAGCTGGGCATCATGCAGGAGCCGGGCGAACCGTTCCCCTCGTTCAAGGCTAGGGTGATCGCCGCCGCCTGCCTGAGCGAAGACGACAAAGCCCGCGCTCGCGCAGACCTTGGGGTCCACATATGACCGCCACCGTCCAGTGCTTCAGCTGCGTGCTGTTCACGCTGCGCGAAGCCCCGAAGTACGCCCAGCTCGGGCTGGGCCGCTGCGCCGCCATGACAGACCGCCCGGGCACCTTCGTCAGCCCGCAATACCCCCGCCAATGTCGGGACCACAAACCAGCGCCCGCGGCCAAGACGGCCGCGCGTATCGAATGGCTGCGCGACGTGCGCAGCGAGGGAGCATGATGCCGCAACAAATCGCTTTCACCGTGCCCGGCGTACCGCAAGGAAAAGGCCGCGCTAAGTCCAGTTCGCGTATAGGTCGCGATGCCAAGTCGGGCGCCACCCGTGTTTTCACGCGGCACTACACGCCAGAGGCGACAGTGGCCTATGAAAGCCTGGTCAAGCTGGCCGCGGCCCAGGCCATGGCGGGGCGCGAAGCCTATACCGGGCCTATACGGATGGACCTGGACATTGTCCTGCCCATCCCGCAATCCTGGTCCGGCGTGCGGCAGCGTCGCGCGGCCGCTGGCGAGATCGCGCCGACCGTGAAGCCTGACGCCGACAACGTCGAGAAGGCCATCAAAGACGGCTGCAACGGTGTCGCATACCGGGACGACGCCCAGGTTGTCCAGGCCAGCAAGCGAAAAATCTACGGCCTGGTGCCGGGCGTGTCCGTGGTGCTGACCGTGCTGGACATGGAGCCGGCCCAAGGAGTGAAGAAAAATGCGGCGTGAAGCTGGTACGTTTTCGTGCCCTGAGCACGCGATCGCTGTGGCCTACCTGATGCTGGCCTACCCGATCGAGCCGAAGAACCCGACGCAGTTGATCTGCGAGGCGTTGCAGGAGCGCTTCGACGTCGAGTACGAGCGCAAGGCGCTGTCGGGCCTGACTCCGCACGACTGGCACGCGCAGGCGATTTTCATCGTCAAATTGTTGGAACGGACCCTGGGCGAGGGCATCGGGTTCCATACCTTGCGGGCTCAGTACGGCACAGGGGAGGAGGGTGCGGTCAGCGCGCGCCGGGTCTCAGAATGGTTGAACCCGGAGGCGCCTGCAGACAGCCGCGAGCGCGAGGTCACGGATCTGCTGACGGCGCACATCCTGCGGGGCAGGCCGCGGCTGCGGGACCTGTGCGATAGGTTCGACCTGCCATATTCAGCGCTGCAGCGGCCGGCAAGCGCATACCGCGTGTTGGTGGAAGGTGCGCGCCGTGCGGCTTTGCACCGATTGAGGCTACGCATGGAGGCAGTTGAACTCGTCAGAGTGTGCCAAGACGCTGATCATTCGACCGCCGCATAGATCATGCGGTCTACGGGTTCACCCGATTGGTGATGTGCCATTCGAGCGCTAAGCGGCTTGGTGCAAATGTTGGGGAACTGGGCGGTCTGAGCGGCCGCCCGTTGAACTCCCAGTATTCGGAGAAGGCTAGCTGTTCAGATACAACGACACGGGATGTGTCGGGATCAATCCAAATTAGCCCGAGGTCGAATAGCCTATGTATGTCAACACGGAGCAAAAGGCCGTTTGAGGCGACGTTCGATTCTTCGCCGCTGTAGGCAGCTATGTGCGCAGCCTCAAGGGCTTGTTCAACAGCGCATTCCGAAATCGCGCAGTTCGCCTGATACGCACTGAATAGTGCACTGCGAAACAGGTACTGACCGCGTCGTCGCACTTGCATCGCCAGGACGCGGTGCCTCGTATCCGTCGTAGCTGTAGGGTCGTAGTTCGGAGCGTCTTCGTTTTCATTGATTAGCGGTTCGGGTGGCAATGACAGTTGGCGTATCGCCATCTTGTGCCTGTTGCGAGCCTCTGTGTCGTGATAGATTTCCCAGACGCCATGCAGTTTTGGATCGTAGAGTTCAAACTTGACGGCGCCATTGTCACGAGTGTGGAATAGACAATCAAATGGGTTTCCGCTGTCTGTTCTCCGCGGCTTGCCGTTACTTGAATATCCGGTTCGGCTCGGCGAATTCACGGATAGCCGATATAGGTCGGCAAGCAAATTTTCCGTGTTATAGGAAGGCTGCCCTGCGACAATCCATTCTCTGACTTGTGCGGTCGTTGCCTGCCCCCCTTGAGCTACTACGCCTCCGAGAGCGAGGCCCCAAGTTGGCAGCGGGCCGTACTTATAATTTCTTTGCTTGGCCGCATTGGCGGCTGCATCGCGGACGATCGCCTCGAGGGCTGGTCGCTTATGCGCGCCGATATGGTCAGCAGGCCTTAGGCCAGGGATCATAGGAAGGCCTAGGTTCTGGCGAATCGCCGAAATATTCTGCAGTCGAAACTCAAACGCCTTAGCAGTTCGCGGAAACCGGGCCGCCAAGTCCCGGTAGACTTCTTGCTTCGTGAAAGCTATGCCCAGCCTTTCCCATGCCATCATTCGCTCATAGGCCTCCACAGCAGCGGTGAGTTCTTCTGTGGTCCAATCATCCGACTTCGGTGCGGTTGTTGGAGCAGAAGGCGTAGTTGCGTCGCGTGTCATCGGTCCAGGACTCTGGCTATCGGGCATTGAAGTTATTGACTGCTTGAGCAAGTGCGACCAGAAGAAACGCCCCGGCCGTGATGAACACCGAGGCGTTTCTGATTTGGCGTTTATGGCAGTTCGGCGGCGCGTAGAGCCTGAATATGGAGTGTGGCGCCCGGATGGCCCACAACTTCGCCTACAAGACGCATCTGCGGCGTGCTTACCGCGCCTTTGATGACAAGGTCGAATTCGTCAAGTCCAAAGATGTTCACTAGGTGTTGGGCGTGACGCCTGACATGTACGCTAGCGGTCAGCGTTTCATCTTTCACGGAATATCCTCCGATGAATGAAAAGCTGCTGTCGCCACCAAAGACGCGGCCAGTTTCCAGCACCATGACGCCGGCACCTTCGTCAAGGCCAATCCGGCCAAACTTCAAAGTCCAGAGAGCTTCAATCATGCCTCGATTCTCCATCATGGGTTGGTTGATCTGTTCTGCAACTTCTAAAGAAGACGAGGACGGCCGAACGGTGGCAACCGCTTGACCGACCCACAGATTAAGATTCTGAGCGATCCCAGGTCGTCCGCCTCGGGTTAGAGTTGGGGCGGATTCTCATTTAGCGCTCAAGCTTGGTCTTTACCTGCATAGCGAATGTCTGCAAGTCGCTGATACGCCTTTCTTGCGCATTCATTTCATCTTGGAGCAGCTTCAGTTGAGTCGCGACAAAATAGCCGAACGCGGATGAGTTTTCACGCAACGTTTCAAAGTCGGTGGCTGCCTCGATTGCAGTCAGATGTTGGCTTACCGCTTCCGAGATCTTGTCGGTATTGATGGTCATGATTATCTCCTGTGAGAGGGCCTTGAATATATCGTCAATCACGGAAAGGGGCCACCATGGCTGAGGCGGCCATGCGTAGACCGGTTCCGCAGCAAAAGTTGGACAGATTCACGCCTGCACCAGAGCTAATCGCGTGGATTCACCAGACCATCCAGGCCCCGGGCGCGATTCACAATCCAGACCCCCCTCTAGTGGATGCGGAGCTGGCGTTCCTCTGGGCACCGAGTGCTTTCAAAAAGGTCGGGCGCGCAGCGCTGGGCCAGGCCGAATTGGTCATGTTCCGCGCAGGCTGCTGGCAGAAGTGGCCCGGCGGGCTGTTCCATGCCGTGTGCAGACCTGTGCACGCAATATCGCAAGAAGACCGAAGGGAGTGGTCCCCGGCATTTCAGCTTGCCTGTCCGCTGCCGTTAATCAAAAGGAATTCATCGTTTGGAGCTGGAAGTGTTGAAAAATAGCGAGAAAATGACCCGCGCTGATTGGGCCATCTTAGGTCTGGCGCTTATCTTGTTGATACCGCCCGTGCTGGTCATTACTGTTCTGAACCAGGGTAATGCCGGGCACTTCGTCACTTCCGCTGCAGGGCGAGCGTACTTTTTATCGTATGCCTCGTTTTGGCTAGCAGCCATGGCCGGATTGACCGCCGGCCGCGGCGTGGTCAGGCATCAACGCGGCACACCGAAAGCCGAACTAACCGTCGCGTCGATTCAGGATTACATCGAAAGTGCCGTAATGCTGGTCACCGCTGCCTGCACGCTTGCGCTTACCGCGCTGGATGAGCAGCAATTGCACCATCGCGCCTTCTTATGGATGTTGACCGCTTATCCCGTCGTCTATGCTGGGTACCTATTCGCGTTGAACCGATGGGAGAAACTGCTTCCGAAGCGCGATAGGGCTGTTTCATTGGCGTCTGTCGGATTGCGCAATGCCCGACGCTCTTTTTTAGTGATCGCCACTGTCGTGGCTTTAGGGCTTTGGGCCCTGGACTGGTTCTTCTTGCCGGCCTTGACAGACTGAATCAAGATGGGCAGAATTCGCCCAGACTCGTAGCAAGTACAACCTGATGAAACGCCCCGGCCAAAAAACCGGGGCGTTTTTCTTTACGTGATTTGGTACTCGACAGGGTACTTGTCGCACCAGGCAGCGGCGGTTTGAAACAGTATCGAGACTTGGGAGTAGTGCTGAACTACCGTCGCGCTTGCGCCCTCCTGGTCAAAACCCTGAATAATCAGCAGCTGACCTTGAAACGCGACCTTCTGCACCTGAAGCCTGACCCCACCGGAAGTCAGGGTCACGATCAGTGCTTCGTTCTTAGCATTGGCTTCCGCCTCCACCTGTTTGGCCTGACTGACGATGGTGTTGTATGCAAGTTCGGGCAAGGACGGCGAAACGATGTAGTCCGCCTTCGGTTCACTGAGATTCAGGATCGAGTCAAGTCCAGAGCGCGCCATTATTGTGTCCTTGCGAGAAAGTGAGGAGGCGTATTGATGTGCCGAAGAGACGGCGACGGCTAAGCGGCGGCGACCGCTTGACCGACAGCCGACCCACGGAACCAACCCGTGAGCGACCCGAGGCCGTCCCACCTGTACAGGCGGAGGAAACGGTAACACATCCTCACAAATAATGGCATCCCCAATCATCCCTTGGCTGGGCGGCAAACGTCGCCTGGCCGATCGCATTTTTCCGTTTTTCCCCGCTCACGACTGCTACGTCGAGCCGTTCGCGGGCGGCGCGGCGCTTTTCTTCCTGCGGCCGACGCTGGCAAAGGTCGAAGTTCTGAACGACGTCAACGGCGAGCTGGTGAACCTGTACCGCGTGGTGCAGCACCACCTGGAAGAGTTCGTCCGGCAATTCAAATGGGCGCTGACCAGCCGCGACGTGTTTAAGTGGCTACAGATCACCAGGCCGGAGACGCTGACCGATATCCAGCGGGCCGCGCGCTTCTTCTACCTGCAGCAGAACGCATTCGGCGGCAAGGTGGACGGGCAGACCTTCGGTACCGCAACGACGGCACCGCCGGGCCTGAACCTGCTGCGGCTTGAAGAAAACTTGTCGATGGCGCACCTGCGCCTAGCGGGCGCCTACATCGAAAACCTGCCCTGGCAGAAGTGCCTGGACATGTACGACCGGCCCCACACGCTGTTCTATATGGACCCGCCGTATTGGGCGACTGAGGGTTATGGGGTGCAGTTCGGCTTCGAACAGTACGAAGACATGGCGGCGAGCATGCGCAAGCTGCAGGGCCGCGCGATCGTAAGCCTGAACGATCACCCCGACATTCGCCGGGCGTTTGAAGGCTTCCACATCGAGGCCACGGACATTCGCTACACCGTGGGCGGCGGTCGAGGGGTGGAACGCGACGAAATCCTGATCTTCAGTTGGGATATCGCCGCGACGCCCGCCGGGCTGTTCTGAGGTTCAGAAGTCCAGCTGCGCGGCCTGTATGCCGAGGGCGGCCGCGATCTTCTCGCGGCTAGCCTTGCGCAGCCGATCGCTGCCTTCCTGTTGAGCGTAGGCGGGCTGGCTGATACCAAGCCGCTCGGCCATGTCAGCCTGGGTCAGGCCCAGATGCTCGCGCCAAGCCCGCACGGGCGTGGCGCCGTCCACCGTCCGGCTGATTACGTCATGGGGAATCAAGCCCTTTTCCGCAGTCCGGGTGGCGACGTAGTCCGCGTAGGGGATCACAACGAAGGCCGGCTGGCCACCGGGCCCGTTGATGATTTGGATATTAGTAGGTGCTTTCATCGCGTTTCCTCACTTCTTCGATTTCGATCACTTTGACAGCCCCGTCCCAGTTGAACAGCACACGGTAGTTGCCAATACGCAGCCGGTAACCGTGTTGGTGGTTCGAAAGGGCTTTGATGTTCTGGCAGGCTGGCATCGCCTTCAACGTCTCTACGCCGTCGCGGATCGTCACCTGGTGTTGATGATCCAACTTGCGCAGTTGCTTGGCCGCCTTCTGGGTCCAGTGAATCGTGTTCATGCCTAAATTATAAGTTAATTATAAGTTTTTGGCGAGAATATTAGTTTTCGAGCGGATCATATGCGCAACGCATCTGCTGCCCGGCCGCGGCCCCCCGTCGATCTTCGCGGATTTACACCCGCGCCAGACCTGTCCGGATGGGTCGAACGGACTATCTTCGCCGCCGGTGGCGCAGTTCACAACCCAGACCATGCCCACCTAGTTGACGCGGATCTGGCGTTCCTTTGGGCACCGAGCGCCTTTGAAAAGGCGGGGCGCACGGTCCTGGGCCAGGCCGAGCAGGTCATGTTCCGCGCCGGCGGCTGGCAGAAGGCCCGCCAGGAACAGCAGGCGGTCGAATGGTTCGGCCGCGTGCCGGCCTTTCTGATCACGCTGGCCGCCGACTACTGCGCCACCTGTAGCGACGCGGACTTCTGCGCGCTGGTCGAGCACGAGCTGTACCACATCGGTCAGAGCCAGGACGCCTATGGCGCACCCGCCTTCGACAAGGAGGGCCGGCCGAAGCTGCGGATCGTCGGGCACGACGTGGAAGAGTTCGTCGGTGTCGTGGCGCGCTATGGGCCGTCGGCGGATGTGCAGCGCTTGGTTGCCGCGGCTGGCGCCGTGCCGGCCGTCCCCCGGCTGAACATCGCCCGGGCTTGCGGGTGCTGCCTGAAGGTGGCGTGAGTTGTCGATTAAGCCGCAAGCGCGTTCATGAATGCGAGGATGGCAGCACCGAGAACGATGATCGCGAAGAATTCCACCCATGTCTGTTTGCCGGGCTCCCATACGTAAGGTAGAGAGACCGATACACGGCGCCCTTTCGGGGTGCTCGCGATTCGCGCGCCAAGCTCCTGGGCCTTGTTGTTGAACCGGTTGGTCATGCGGGCCGTCGGCAATGCGGCGACGAGCAGCAGCAGTGCAAAGGCGACCGCGGCAAGTTGGACTTCATAAGTGTTTCCTTTTACAGCGAACAGTGCGCCCGTCGCTGCCAGGCCCGCACTGGCCGAGCCAATGAGCCACTTGAAAAAGTCACGGGCGATCTCCGATGACTCACTGAAAGTTTGCTTCCAGATTTCGATAGCGACATTTTGATCGAGCAGCACTGTGTGAGCTTGACCGCTTCTCCCGGCCTCTTTGGTACGGCGGCTGAATGAGCGGAACTGCATTCGGCCAAGGCCGAAGCCGACACTCAGACACAGAATTCCGAGCACGAAGTTTCCGAACATATTGCCTCCTTGTGGCGTTCGTCGATTAGATGGCTCGGGGTTGGAGCAGCGAGCCGCCGACGGATTGGTGATACGAAAAGTAACGGCACGGCTGCGGTTGGCTTAAGTCTGGAACTACGAAATGGCAATGCTCACCGAGGCGCACAAGCGCTTCATCGTCCAGGCGCTTGCCTGCTGGGACACCCCCAGCCAAGTCGCAGAGGCCGTTAAGGAGGAGTTCGGCGTGGATGTGCCCCGCGTGCAGGTGGCGCAGTATGACCCGACCAAGGTGGCCGGCCAGAAGCTGGCAAAGAAGTGGGTGGATCTGTTCGAAGCCACGCGAAAGCGCTTCCGAGAGGAAGTGGCCGAGATCCCGATCGCGGACCAGGCCTTCCGGCTGCGCGCTTTGGGCAAGATCTACGAACGGCATCTGAGCCGGGGCAACGTCGTCGGCGCCGCGTCAGTACTTGAACAAGCTGCCAAGGAGGCGGGCGGCGCCTTCACGAATAGACGGGAGCACACGGGCGCCGGCGGCGGCCCGATAGAACAGAAAACGGTGGTGGTCGATGGAAAAGAAGTCGCCGCCGCCGTCGCCCAGCTCAACGGCGACTATTGACCCGGCCGTCCTGCGCGCCACGGCCAAGGCCATGTGCGAGCAGGACCACCTGTTTTTCAGCCGGTACTTTTTCAAGCACCGCCAGGCCATCAAGTTCCGGGTCAACTGGCACCATGAACTGATCGCCGAAAAGGTGCAGGCCGTCATTGACGGTCGCATCAAGAACCTGGTCATCAACGTGCCACCGGGTTCGTCGAAGACCGAGCTGGTAGCCATCAACCTGATGGCCCGCGGCCTAGCGCTGAACCCGCGCGCTCGGTTCCTGCACATCAGCTATTCCGACGACCTGGCGCTGCTGAATTCGCAAACGGCGAAGGAGCTGGTCCAGTCTGACGAGTTTCAGGAGTTGTGGCCGCTGAAGGTGGCGGCGGATGCCAAGAGCAAGAAGCGCTGGAATATCGAGGTCGACGGGCGGAAGGCCGGCGGTGTCTACGCGGTATCGCTCGGCGGCCAGATCACCGGCTTCCGGGCCGGCCATATGGCGGACCGGTGGCAGGGCGCCATCGTCATCGATGACCCGCTCAAGGTTGGCGACGCGTACAGTAAGCCGCGCCGTGCCAAGGCAAACCGCGACCTGATCGCCACGGTGAAAAGCCGTCGGGCAAACCCCGACACGCCGACATCGTGATAATGCAGCGCCTGGCGCAGGAGGACGTCACCGGCTTCATTGAGGCCGGCAACCTTGGGCCGGACTGGGAACAGGTCGTCATCCCGGCACTGATTGATGATGCCTACGTGGCCGGCCTGCCGACCGCCGTGCAGGCGAAGATCGACAGCAGCGTCCGGGATGAAAAGGGGCGTTTCAGCTACTGGCCTTACAAGGAGCCGCTGGCAGAGTTGCTCGCTATGGAGGCCGGCGCTGGCGGCGACCAGGATGGCGCCCGTGTCAGCCGTTACGTGTTTTCGGCGCAGTACCAGCAGCGCCCGGCGCCGGTGGGCCGCGACCTGATCAAGGGCGCGTGGTTTGGGCGCTATGCCGTGCCGCCGCGGATCGTTTCGCGCAAGGTGTTCGCGGACACCGCCCAGAAGACGGCCGAGCGCAACGATTACAGCGTGTTCGAATGCTGGGGCTTGGGCGATGACGGCAAGATATACCTACTGGACTTGCTGCGCGGGAAATGGCAGGCGCCCGAGCTGAAGCGCCGCGCCGTGGACTTCTGGGCCAAGAACAAGCCGTTCAACCCGAAGCTGTCGGCGCCGCTGCGGCAACTGCTAATTGAGGAAAAGTCCAGCGGTGCCGGGCTGATCCAGGATATCGGCGCCGACGGGAAAAGCCCCGTCAAGGGGGTGGAGCGCGACAAGGACAAGCTCACGCGGCTCATGGACGTCCAGAGCTACATCGAGGCGGGCCTGGCGTGCATCCCAGAGGATGCACCTTGGGTGGCCGACTTCGTCACCGAGTGCGAGGCCTTTACGGCTGACGACACACACGCGCACGACGACCAGGTCGACCCGTTGGTCGATGCCATCAACGACATGCTCGCCACGGCGGGCAGCAACCTAGGGCGCTTCATGGCGCTGGCAAGCAAATGATGAACGAAGACGGCTACCTGAGCGCGGTGCTGGGGCAGGCCCTGCTCGGTTCTTCAGCGGGCGGCCTCGGCGCGCTGGACGACCTGGCGATGTACGCGGAGGGCGGACTGCCGGCGCGCGTGGTGGACATGATCCCGGACACCGGTGACGATCGCGTGCAGGGGGAGTTGGCCCGCTAGAAGGCGCTGCCGGCGCTCGCCGATGCGTGGCGCTGGGCGCGGCTTACAGCCCCTAGTCTAGCCATGTCAACGAACAAAGAGGATCAAGCCTCAAGACCTTGACTAACCCACTTCAAGCATCGCCGCACGTCAGTGTCAGAGACGTTTTTGTCGTTATGGTAGTCGGCATCTTCACGCAGTTCGCGAGCGAGTCGAAGATAAGTCCCAATCTTGCGGGACTTCGTTTGTACGCCAAGGTCTTTGGTTTGGGGATTAGCCAGCCTGCTCAACAGTACTTGGTGGACTCCTCTCGCGTCGCCAGCGGCAACTCCGCGTTCGTTTTCGGGCAGCGAGAGGTGGAAGTCCAAAGCGTGGTGGTAGAGCGCGTAGTAGGTGCGACTGATCTTGGTACGTCGCGATTCCTCACAGGCAGTCGGGAGGGCTTCAGCATAGGCCCAAAGAGCCTCTTTAGTACTAGCCACCCTTTACCCCCTTGAACGACAGCACCATAGAAACGGGAATTTTCAACGCTGACTCTGCCAGTCGTTCCACGAATTCGCAAGTGAGGTCCAGCGCATCTTCCTCTGTCGTGTCCACTAATAGATGGCACGCAAAAAATGGCGGTTGACCGTCACGAGGCGCGGGATAAGACCTCAACTCGGGGTGGTGAAAAAGCCGGCGAAGCTTGTGGTCTTTCATCACTTCACCTGCGATGTCCATCACGCCGGCGACGTCCTCTTCCGAATCGCCGTTGCATGCGAGGATCTCCGCCACTGTTCGGACTTCCCCTTCCGATTTGGATGCGACCGTCATGTGCATAGGACCCTGGGCTTTATCTAGAGCCTCAATATACGAGAAGAAGCCGCCATTGGGAACGCCTTGCTGTAGGAAATGCGTCTGGCCAAATGCAGGATCAATGATCTTCCGGTAGGGGATCAGCGACTCGGAAAAACGTCCGAGTTCAGCAAGCACGGTCACAAGTGCCGGCAGATATTGCGCAGATCCTGTCTGCTCAAGGCGCGCCAAGAACGTAAGAGCCGATTGATCGTCCCCTCGGGCCGCTTCGAGAGCAGCTTGGAGCGCCAAGCTCTTCCCCAGATTAGCGTTAGCCAGCTTTTCCGTTTCGCGCCAGACACGCCGGAACTCCAGCGTATTGCGGTCAAGCCATTGACCGGTGCACAGAAGTGCTTCTACCTGCTGGTTAACCTCTTCTGCGATGGATTGCGGTGCTCGTTTTTGTATCATTGTCGTCAGTGTGTCGAGTCCGGCGGCAAACGGAAAGTCGGAGCAGAACTGCGCGATTAGACCATAGAAGGAGAAATCGGGAGGGGTTGAGGCGCGGACGTTACGGAGTGATGGCCCCAAAATTGCCCCGCAATGCCATAAGAGCCGCGTAAATTCTAATGGTTCGAGTCCCCTCCTCCGCACCACATATTGCCTGACGCTGGTTGGCCGTTGGTTGGTGTTACGCCGACAATGTCATAAACCCCGAGCGCTCGAATGCGCCGGGCGTTTTCTTTTGCTTCCAATTCAGGCATCCCCCATAAAGCGCCACGTCCCTACGCCAAATCCACGCCAGGATCTACGCCAAAGGGGGACGAATCGGGCACTTTCCGCAAGCGCGGGGACCGATGGCGCGGCAACGTCAGCAAGGGCGGCGCCGGGGAAACCAGGCCTCAGGGCTTGGGAGACCCGGCAGGCTGGGGCGGGGGATAGGCTTGATTCAGGTACTGCACGATCAGCGGCACTTGCTCGGCCGGAATGGGCGCGCCGTAGGTGCCGACCATCTTTTTGACTTCGGCATCCCAGAAACCCAATGGCATCGGCGGCTGCGACGACAGGTAATCGACCGAGTGGCACATCAGGCATAGGGCCGCGCTTTGGGCACCGGCGCCGGTGCCGGGGTGCAGCGTTGCGGTTTCCGGGGGGAGCTGGATGTCCAGGGCGGCGGCGGATGCGCAGGCAGAAATAGCGGCCAGGGCGATGGCCAGCCTGACCAGGCGGCCGTGAGGATGACGACGGGCGGGGCGGTTCATGGGGGGCTCCTTACACAGCGTCGACGCGCACGGTTTCGACCACGTTGCGCATGTACCCGGACGGGTTCCACAGCGGGTCCAAGGGTTGGGTTTCGCCCGCCGTATTGGTGGCGCGGACCTTCAGGACATAGGCGCCGGCCTGCTCGGGCGTGAAGTCGGCGTGCCACTCGCGGAAGGAATAGCGGCCCAGGTCCTCGCCCAGAGAGGCGGCGCGCCAGGTCTTGCCGCCGTCGGCCGAGAATTGCACGTCGCGAATGCCGCGGCCACCGTCGAAGGCAATGCCGCGCACCGGCACGCGTTGGGCTTTGGCCACGCGGGCGCCGTCGGCCAGGCTGGTGATGAAGCTGCGCACGTTGTAGCGGCCGATGGGGCGAGTTTTTTCTGGCGCTTTGCCCACCGGAGTGCAGGCGCAGTCGTTATCGGGAATGCGGTAGGCCTTCTGCATCCAGAAGCCGTCGAACTCCGTGTTCAGCACCTTGATGTCGGCCAGGTGCTTGACCCAGTAGGTGCCGTAATAACCGGGCACCACCAGCCGCACGGGATAGCCATTGAGCATGGGCAGGTCTTCGCCGTTCATGGCATAGGCCAGCATGACTTCGCCGTCCAGGGCGTGGGCCGCGTCCAGTGCCTTGACGAATTCCGGGGTGCCAGGCAGCACGGGCCGGTCCAGGCCTTCGAAGGTGATTTGGCGGGCGCCGGCCTGGATGCCAGCCTTTTCCAGGACGCGCTTGAGCGGAATGCCCACCCAGCGGGCGTTGCCCATCGCGCCATTGCCCAACTGGCCTCCACCCACACGCGGTTCAAAAAAACCCCGGCTGTTGCCGGAGCATTGGGTGACGGCCACCAGCTCGACGGGGGCACCGAACTGCTGCTTCAGGTCGGTCAGCGACAGCTCCAATGGCGTGCCGACCAGCCCGCCGACGCGCAGCCGGTAGGTAGCGGGGTCGATGGCTGTGGGAATGTTGCCCAGGTGGTAGCGCACGAAGAACGCATCGTTGGGCGTGATGACGCTGTCGTTGAACACCTCGAACGGCGTTTCCAGCTGCGGCGGCCGTGAGGTCTGGCGGATCAGGGGGCGCTTCTGCGGGTAGGCGATCAAGTCGCGCTCGCCGTTTGCGAAAGGTAGCGTGACGGTGGCCGGGGCGGCCAGGCTGACCAGGGCATGGCCGGCCAGCGTGCCGGCCGCGCCCACGGTACAGGCTTGGCGCAGGAAGCGCCGGCGCCCATCCGGATCGAATGTGCTCATGCTTGTCTCCTCGTTGTTTTCCAGTACTCGGCCTCTCGGTGCCGTCGAATCAGGCTACGCCGGGCTAGCTGACGGCCACGTTAATTGTTGCGGCGTCACGCAACGGCCGTTCCAAAAATCGCGTTATCCGTACAGTCCGCGCACGTCTTCCGACGAGGCTGGCGTTCAAGCAGCGGCTCCGCGTCCTTCGATCCCGGGTAATAGCCAAGCCTGGAAAGCACTGAACCAACGCAACGCTCAAGTTTTCCGCTCCGGTTGCCGTTAATGCCGATACAGCTTCCATAGGCCAAGGGAAAACAGTGCCATGTTTGATTTAATCTCCATCGTCGTAACCATCGTTGCTCTGATCGCCTGGGCAATCCACCGTCAACAAAAGCGGCATAAAGCGTTGCTGGCGAAGTTTCGTGAACACAACCAGCGACTCGGCACGTCTTTCCCCGAAACCAATGTCGACAGCGAACTGATTCTTAGCGACAAGGCCAAGAAAGTTGTCATTGCGTTTGATCCTGAAACTCGGAAACTCTGCATGGTGTCGGGGGCGAAGGATCCGGGCGAGGTCCTCGACTTTTCATACATCAGGCAATGGCAGTTGAAATGGACCGAGGTTTCCGGCAATGGCGGACTGGCGTTCAGGAATGTGCATTTCGCCTTTTCCACCAACGATCTTAAAAGGCCGTTGATCCACATTCCCGTCATCGGTAAAGCGTATGGCGATACCTGGAATAGCCGCCTCGGCATTCTGATGGGCGCCTGACCCGAGATAATCAGCACCCGACAAAGGGCGGCCAACACGGCTGCCCGATTTGCCTCTTGCATACCTTGATACCGCTTTCCACAGGGCCCTCAGGTGCCCGTCTGGCGCACCCGGAAAACCCATCGGGACAGGGTTTGTCCTGATGCCCAATCTGCTTGACACCCCCTCGCGCAGCCCATAAAGTCACCGCACAGATTTAGATAAAAGACCATCTGTAAGGTGGTCTTTTATCGCGTGCAGATTGCGTCGACCTCTTACAGAAATAATTCCAAGAGGAGACGACTGTGCAATCATCGACCGTGAAAATACGTGGCATCGACGATGTCATCGCTTTTATCGATTCCCGCCCCGGCATTGCCGGCCGCGCTGGCCTGATTTGGTGGCTGGCGCTGGGCGGACTGTTCCTGGATGCGTTTGCAAACTCGGCATTGAGCGCGGGCTTGGGGCCGATGACCCGAGATCTGGGCCTGAAGGCGGGCCAGGTCGCGTTGATGACTTCGTTCGCCTCTTGGGTGGCCATTGCGTTCAACCCCATCGGCGGGTGGATGGCAGACCGCTGGGGGCGCATCCGTCCCTTGATCATCGCCAAGTTCCTGGCGGTGATCGGCGCCGGGCTGGTGATGTTCGCGCCCAACTTCGAAGTCATCCTGGCGGGCCGCTTCTTTGTGGGCGCGGCGTATGGCATCGACTTCGCCATCGCCATGGCGGTGCTGGCCGAGTTCACGCCCGTCAAGTTCAAGAGCCGCCTGAATACCTGGCAGGGCATGTGGTACACGGCCGTGTGCACGAACCTGCTGCTGGCGATGCTGTTCTTTTCATGGGACGTGGGCGACTCGATCTGGCGCTATTCGGTCGGTGCGACCGCAGTTTTCGCCATGGTCATTTTGGTGCTGCAGCTTAGCTATATGGTCGAAAGCCCCATCTGGCTGGCGCGCAAGGAACGGGTCGAGCAGGCGGCGCAGGCGATGACGCGGATCTACGGGCAGGCGTTCGCCGCCGCGCCGCTGGCGGAGCGGGTGCCCGTCACCAACCAGGCCAAGCGCGGGCTGGCCAACGTGCTGCTGATCTTTCGCGGCGTGTACTTGCCGCGCACGATCCTGGCGGCCACGGTGCAGATCGGCCAGTCGATCCAGTACTTTGCCGTCGGCTGGTATCTGCCGCTGATCAGCGCGGCGCTGTTCGGCAAGGACTTCATCTACGCGACGATCGGCGCGCTGGTGTTCAACATCTTCGGCATCTTCGGCGGCTTCCTGTCACCCTACATCGGCCGCAAACTGGGCCTGCGGCGCGCCTCGGCGTTCGGTTTCGCGATGGTGTTCGTGATCCTGCTCGTGCTGGGCACGTTCCATGGGCAAATGCCGCTGTGGCTGGCGGTCGCGTTGCCGTCGCTCTTCATCCTGTTCCACTCCGGCGGCCCGGGCGCCAATGGCAAGAGCCTGTCGTCGCTGTCGTTTCGCAGCGAGTTGCGGGCCGGTGCCAACGGCATCATCGGGGCGCTGGGGTCCACCGGCGCGGCGATCGGCCTGCTGGTGTTTCCGATTTTCCGCGAGAACTACGGCCTGGAAAGGACTTTCCTGATCCTGTCGGTCGTGCCGTTGATCGCCAGCATCATCTGCTTTGTGATCAAGTGGGACCCCACCCGCACCCCCATCAATCCCGACACGGAAGCCGGCGCGCCGCAGTTCAAGGACGATGTCGCGCTGGCTTCCCTGGACCCTGCCATTGGGAAAGCTGCGCGATGACAAACAACGATGTGATTCTGGCCATCGATGAGGGCACGTCCGGCACGCGGGCGGCCACCGTGTCCGCCGACGGGCATGTGTCCTGCCTGGCGTATCTGACGCTGCATGTCGAGACGCCCCGGCCTGGCGTCGTCGAACAGGACGCCAACGAGATCCTGGAAAAGACCATCAGCGTCTGCCGCGCCACCATTGCGGAAGCGGAACGGGCAGGGCAGCGCATCGCCGCGCTGGCGTTGGCGACGCAGCGCGCCACGGCCGTCTTGTGGGACACGCAGACGGGCGCCGCGCTGGTGCCGGCCATGGTCTGGCAGGACACGCGTTTCGTGGACGAGCTGGACCAATTGGCGCCCGAGTGGGATGTGCGCCTGCGGGATCGCGTAGGCCGTCCTGTGGGCGTGCGGTCGCTCTATCTTTGGGCGGCTCGTCATCTGCGGGACACGCCACAAGTGGCGCAGGCCTGGCGTGAGAAACGCCTGGCGTTCGGCACGGTGGACAGCTGGCTGCTGTGGCATTTCTCGCAGCGGCGGGAGGTCGTGACCACGCCGACCAACGCCACGTCGGCCGGGGCCTATGTGCTGGCGGATCACCGCTACTACCTGGAGTGGACGCAGGCGCTGGAGTTTCCGTTCGAGCTCTTGCCCGCCTTGCGGCAGGATGCGGACGACTTCGGGCGGACGCGGCCAGACGTGCTGGGCATCGACGTGCCGATCCTGGCGTCGGCGGGCGACCAGCATGCGGGCGCTATCGGCCTGGGGTGCCTGGAACGCGGGCAGGCGATGTGCGTGCATGGCACGGGCAGCTTCGTGGACCTGATCATCGGGCCCGAGCCGCCTGTGAATTCCGGCTTGTCCGAGGGGTCGTTGACGATGACCGCGCGACGCCAGCACGGGGTGTCGCATTTTGCCGTCGAGACGTTTGTGGCCACAACCGGCTCGGCCCTGAATTGGGTGTGCGAAAAGCTGAAGTGGTTCGCGGATGCGCGCGAGATCAGTGCGCTGGCCGCCACGGTGAGCTCCTCGCAAGGGGTGACGTTCGTGCCGGCGCTGACGGGGCTGCGCGTTCCGCGGATGGAGGCAGCCGCGCGCGCGTCGCTTACCGGCGTATCCATGGCGACGACGCAGGCCGACGTTGCTTACGCCATTCTGGAAGGCATCGCGCATTCGGTGGCCAGCTGCATCGAGGCGGATGAAGCCGTGTCGGGTGTGCGGGTGTCCGAATTGGTGGTGGGCGGCGGTTTGTCGTGCAGCGATCCCTTGCTGCAGATCCAGGCGGACCTGATCGGCATCCCCATCCGCCGCATGCAGGAATCGGACCGGGCCAGCCTGCGCGGCATTGCGTATCTGGCGGGCTCCTCCGGACTGTTGTGGCCCTCGCTGCGCGAGGCTTGCCAGACCATCGCGACGGACGCGGTATTCGAACCGACCATCGACGCGAATGAGCGTGCGCGGCGACGGGCCTTGTGGCACGCGCGGGTGGGATCTGAATTGGGTCACGTCAGACAGTTCAAGCAGGAAAAAGAGGAGGCGTTGCACAAATGATCGGTTGGCTATCCAGAAAGCCCAGGAAGGACCGGGCCGATATGACGAACACCGAGCCATTACGTCTGATGCGGCAAGAGCAATTGGACAGGTTGGGCAGTGAGCAGTACGACATGCTGATCGTGGGTGGCGGCATTACCGGCGTGTATGCGGCCTTGGACGCCAGTCTGCGCGGCTACCGCGTGGCAGTGATCGAGAAGGACGATTTCGCCTCAGGCACATCGTCCAAATCATCGAAGATGGTGCATGGCGGGTTGCGCTACATCGAACAGGGCAACCTGGGCCTGGTGCGCCATTCCCTGCACGAACGCCAGCGGCTGCGCCGTAACGCGCGGCATTTGGTGCAGCGCTTGCCATTCCTGTTTCCGATCCTGGAGCGGGACGGGGTGTTCGACAAGCGCCTGGCCAAGGCCTTTGAAAGCTTGCTGTGGACCTACGACATGGCGGGCGGCTGGCGCGAAGGCATCCTGCATCAGAAATTGACCGCCGCAGAAGTGCTGTCGCATTGCCCGACCTTCAAGGAAGAGGGGCTGTTAGGCGGGTTCCTGTACTTCGATGCGCGAGTGGACGACGCCCGCCTGACCCTGGCCGTGGCGCGCACGGCCGCCTTTCATGGCGCGACGGTCATCAATCACGCGAAGGCGATCGAGGTCACGCGCAACGCGCAGGGCAAGGTGGACGGCGTGATCGTGCAGGCCGGTCAGCAAGAGATTCGCGCGCGCGCTGGCGTGGTCATCATGGCGACCGGTGTGTGGTTGCGCGATTGGAGCGGAGCGAAGCGGGGCGATGCCTCCGCGTTGCAGGTGCGCCCTGCCAAAGGCGTGCACGTGGCCGTGCCCTGGCTGAAGGTGCGCAACGATTGCACGGTCACCATTCCTGTGCCCGGCCGCAGCCGCCGCGCGACCATCACGCGCTGGGGCAACGTGTCCTATCTGGGCACCACGGACGAAGACTATGAAGGCGATCTGGACGATGTCTATTGCACGCGCCGCGAACTGGACTTCCTGCTGGAAGGCGCGCGTTCCGCATTGAAGACGGACCTGCAGCCCGAGGACGTCGTGGGCAGCATCGCCGGCTGCCGCCCGCTGGTCGGCCCGCCCGGCGGCAAGACGCTGGAGATGAAGCGTAACCACGAAATTCGCGTGGGGGCGGATGGTCTGGTCACGATCGTGGGCGGCAAGCTGACCACGTCGCGGCACATGGCCGAGCAGACGATCGACGCCGCGCAGCAGGTCATTGGCCAGCGCAACCCTTGCCAGACGAAGAAGGCCTATTTGTTGGGGGCGGCGGGGTATGACCCGCAGGCCATCGTGGCCTCAGGTGGCATGTCGGCGCATCTGGGCGAACGTTATGGCACCGAGGCGCGCTTCGTCAGTGACTTGATGCACGCGTCGCCAGCGCTGCAGGCGCCCATTGTGCAGGGCCTGCCCTATACCGAGGCCGAAGTCCTCTACGCCGTGCGCCATGAGCTGGCCGCGACGGTCGAGGACGTGCTGTCCCGCCGGATGCGCGCCCGCCTGATGGCGCGCGACGCATCGGCGCTGGCCGCGGCGCGGGTGGGGCAGATCCTGCAAGCCGAACTGGGCCTTGCGCCCGAACACATCACGCAGCAGGTCAATGACTACCTGGCTGCCGTCAAACACGAAAAATCCGTACTCATGGGAGACAAGGAATGATCAGCAAAGAAGCCATCAAGCGCGGTTACAACCGCGGTAATTACGTCGTGGGCGCGCACACGCCGCCCGCCTATGCGGCGGCACTCTGCGTGACCGGTTCCGAGCCCGGAATGCAGCGCGATCCGGTACGCGTGCCGCAGGCGCGGATCGACGCCTTGCGGCATGTGGCGGACGAAGTCCTGACCGATACCGCCAACGTCGTGGCCTGGACCCGCGACTGGTGGGCGGCATCAATGGTGTCGGAAACGGGCGGCAAACCCGCCACGCCGCAGGCGGTGATCGTCAAGGTGTCGACGGTAGAGCAGGTGCAGGCCGTGATGCGCATCGCCAACGCGGACGCCATTCCTGTCACCGTGTCCGCCGGCCGCAGCAACGTCACGGGCGCTGCCTTGCCCGTGCGCGGCGGCATCGTGCTGGACGTTTGCCAATTGAACAAACTGATCGGCGTGGACCGTGAAAGCCAGATCGTCGAGGTCGAGGCCGGCATGTTCGGCGATGTGTTCGAAGAAACGATCCAGAAAGAGCATGGCCTGACGATGGGCCATTGGCCGTCGTCGTTCGGCATCAGCACCGTCGGCGGCTGGGCGGCGTGCCGCGGCGCGGGCCAATTGTCCACGCGCTACGGCAAGATCGAAGACATGGTCTTCGGCATGGACGTGGTGCTGGCCGATGGCAGCCTGATCACCGTGGGCGGGTACTCGCGCGCGGCGGTGGGGTCCGACCTGCAACAGGTCTTCATCGGCTCGGAAGGCACGCTGGGCGTGATCGTGCGGCTGCGCCTGAAGCTGCATCGCCTGCCGGATTATGGCCGCGCCATCGCCTATGGCTTCAAGACGTTCGCCATCGGTCTCGACGCGTGCCGCGAAATCATGCAGCGAGGCGCCAATCCGGCGGCGCTGCGGCTGTACGACGAACTGGAAAGCGGCGTGCAGTTCAACCGCCCGGACTTGAACGTGCTGCTGGTGGCCGACGAAGGGGCGCGGCAGATCGTTGACGCCGTGATGGAGATCAGCGAGGGCGTGTGCAAGGAGCTAGGCGAAAAAATGGATGGCGAGGCGGTCTTCGAACGCTGGCTGGAAACCCGCTATCTGACCGGCAAGAGCGCCGAAGGGTTCAAGCGCAGCCCGGGGTTCGTCGCCGACACGCTGGAAATGGCGGGCCGCTGGAGCGACCTGCCTGCCATCTACGCAGAGGTGGTGGCGGCGGTCAACGCGGTGCCCGGCACGCTGGCCGGTTCCGCGCATCAGTCGCACGCGTATGTCGACGGTGCCTGCCTGTACTTTTCATTGCGCGGCGAAGTCCAGGTGGAGCGGCGTGCCCAGTGGTATCGCGCGGCCTGGGATGCGGCCAACGCCGTGCTGGTTAAATATAATGCCGCGCTCAGCCACCATCACGGGGTGGGTCTGTTGCGCGCGCCGTACATGCAGGAATCGCTGGGCGGCGCGTTCGATGTGCTGCGCACGATCAAGCGCACACTGGATCCGCAGAACATCCTTAACCCCGGCAAGCTGGGGCTAAGCGATCAGCGCTTTTACGGTCAGGAAGATCGATAACCATGGATAGGTCATTCGGGGCATGTCTGGCGCGTCATCCCGTCATCGCGACGATGTACGGCCTTGAGCAGATCAATACCTTCGTAAGCAGCGTGGCCGAAATCGGCATCGTTGCCAACGTGGAACTGCGCAAGCTGGCGCCCGTGATCGCGGCTTTGAATCGGGCGGGCAAGTTCGCGATCGTCAACATAGACAGCTGCGAAGGCCTGTCGCAAGACAAGGGCGGCGTGGAATACCTGGCGGACATCGGCGTGGCCAGCCTGGTGTCCACGCGAGTAGCCACCATCCAGCGCGCCAACCGGGCGGGCATGGTCACGATGCAGAAGGTGTTCGTGACCGACCGTTCCACCTGGCCGCGCAGCGTCAAGGCCCTTGAGCAAAGCGACCCCAACCTGGTCCAACTGATGCCGGCGCCGATGCTGACGCACATGGCGGAGCAGGACCTGAAGGCGCTGCCGCCCATCGTGGCCTCGGGATTCGTCTGCAACCAGACGGATATCGGCATCGCGATGAAGCACGGCGCGGTGGGCGTATCGACCAGCGACCACGCCCTGTGGAGCCTGGACCCGCGTCAGCTCAAGGGCTGACTCAATCCAGGCGGGCGCCGGATTTGCGCACCAGTTCTTGCCACACCGCGTACTCGCCACGGTAGTTCGCCAGGAAGGCCTCGGGCGTGTTGCCCAGCGCGATGAAGCCCATCGCGCTCAGGCGCTCTTGCATGTCGGGCGTGCGCGTCATGGTCTGCATCAGGCTGGCCAGGCGCGCCACGACGGGCTTGGGCGTCTGGATGGGCGCCGCTATCGCCACCCACCCGACCACCCGGTAGGCATCGTCCGTCAGGCCTTGCTCGGCCAGGGTCGGCGAGTCGGGCAGCACTTGCATGCGTTGTTCGCCGGTGACGCCAATCAGCGCCAGCCTGCCGTTGTCGACATAGGGTTTGGCACCCAGCGCACTGGCGAACGCCATCTGGATCCGCCCGCCGATCAGGTCTTGCAGCATTGGCGATTCGCCCTTGTAGGCGATGTGCGTCATATCGCCCCGTTGCGTTTCGCTCAGATAGGCGCCTCCCAAATGCGCGTAGGAGCCCACGCCCCAAGAGCCGTAGGCCAGCTTGCCCGGGTTGCGGCGCACGTAGTCGAGCAGTTCCGGGCCATTGCGGGCGGGCACGCTGGGATGAACGACGAGGGTCACGGGCGCCATCGCAATTTGCGAGATCAGCACCAGGTCGCGGCCGGTATCGTAGGGCAGGCTCTTGTACAGGAACTGGTTCAACAACAGCGATGAACTTAGCGACACGGTCAGGGCATAGCCGTCCGGGGCCGCCTTGGCGACCGCGTCAGTGCCCATGATGCCGGACGCGCCGCCGCGGTTCTCGACCAGAACCGGTTGTCCGACCGCGGCGGATAGCCGTTCCGCCACCAGCCTGGCCACGATATCGGTGGCGCCGCCGGCGTTATAGGGCACCACGATTTTGATGGGTTTGGCCGGCCAGGCGTCTTGCGAGAAACAGACACCGGGCAGGCCAAGCGCGGCCAGGCTCCCGATGCTTTGTTTCAACCACTGGCGGCGCGGCAGGCAAGGGGCGTGCGCGGTCATGGGCTTGTCTCCGGAAGTTGCGCGTTTGTCCGCTCGGGAGAGGCCCGGACGCCATCGCGCTTATCCGGCGATTCTTGCCTTGCTACGTTTCTTTGACAATGCTGTCTGTGGTTGACATGGTGTCAAAGATAATTTGACGGCTGCGGTCGTCTCATTGCGGCGTAGCTGGATATATATCCAGTTATTTGATTCAATGCCGTGTAGGACTCCCACCCCGCGATGTCGCGGGGCCGCTGACTCACTACAAGGCAGATCAATGAAATTTGGATACACCATCGTCTATGTGCCGGACGTTGCGGCATCACTGGCGTTTTTCGAACGCGCCTTCGGATTTCCGCGCCGGTTTCTGCACGAATCCCAGACTTACGGCGAACTCGATACTGGCGACACCACGTTGTCGTTCGCCGCGCATGAATTGGGCGCGATGAACTTCAGCACCGGGCACATCGAAGCCTCGTCCTCCGCCAAACCGTTGGGCATGGAAGTGGCGTTCGTGACGGACGACGTTGCCGCCGCGCACGCCCGTGCGGTGTCTCTGGGTGCCACTGAACTCAACGCGCCGACGGCAAAGCCCTGGGGCCAGGTGGTATCGTATCTGCGCTGCCCCGACGGCACGCTCGTGGAGCTGTGCACACCCATGCACGGCTAATTCGGGATTAGCGCGAAAAGCCCGGCTTTTCGGCATCGCCCGTCTGCACGATCCCCGGATCCAATCCGGGGCCTTACCGTCAGGAATGCCAGAGCGCGGACGCCGGTCCGGACAAGAACTGTCAAGATTTTCAGTTCTTTAAAGTCATGATCTTCGCTGCGCGATACCTTGGACTTTTCTATTCGGAGAGTTGACATGTATTCGCTTTCAAAGCGTTGCGGCGCGGAGTTTTTCGGCACGTTCTGGCTCGTGTTGGGAGGGTGCGGCGCCGCCGTGCTGGCGGCCGGATTTCCGGAGTTGGGTATCGGTTTCGCGGGCGTGGCGCTGGCGTTCGGCCTGACCGTGTTGACGATGGCGTTCGCGGTGGGACACATTTCCGGCGGGCATTTCAACCCGGCGGTCACTGTCGGTCTGGTGGCCGGGGGACGTTTCCCCGCCAAGGAAATCCTGCCCTACGTGATCGCTCAGGTCTTGGGGGCGATCGTTGCGGCCGCGGTGCTGGCTTGCATAGCCAGCGGCAAGCTGGGCTTCGATCTCAAGGGCAGTCATTTTGCGGCTAACGGCTACGACGCGTATTCGCCCGGCAAGTACTCGCTGCTGTCCGCATTGGTAACCGAAGTGGTGATGACGGCCGGCTTTCTGTTCGTGATCCTTGGCGCCACGTCCAAGCGCGCGCCAGCCGGCTTTGCGGCCATTCCGATTGGCCTGGCGCTGACGTTGATCCACCTGATCAGCATTCCTGTCACCAACACGTCGGTGAATCCGGCGCGTTCGACCGGGCCGGCGTTGTTCGTGGGCGGATGGGCGATCGAGCAGCTGTGGCTGTTCTGGGGCGCGCCGATCGCTGGCGCCATCATCGGCGCCATCGCCTATCGCCTGGTCAGCGATCCGGCGGCGGAAAAGGGCTAGCCTGCGGTGCGCTAGGGCATCTCGTCCAGTTGCGCCAATTGCGCGTCAGCCGGAAAGCCGCGCGTGCGGTACCTGACCGGATAGCCGGCTTCCTGGGAAAGCAGGGGTTCCAGCAGATGCGCGGCCTGTTCCCACGACACCACCCGGACTTCGCCGATCTCGTCTTCGGCGTCCGGGCGCACTAGCGCCAGCCTGTCGACCTTGGGCAAGGACGTGTCCACGCCTCGGGTCCATGACGCCAGCGAGAACGACGTGGCGGGATCGTCGTCTTGCGTGAAGAGGTTGTAGTTGGCCACGAAGATATCCATGCCTTGTTCTTCATGGATATGGTCCAACGCTTCTTTCTGGGCGTCGTATTCCGACTTGTCCAGCAAGCGCGCCAGGTGCGCCAGACGATGCGCCAGGGCTGGGCTGGTGGGCCGATAGCGCACGGGGCCGCGGTCGTCATAGTGGTACATGTGTGCGCTGACGACTCGCCCCTGGTGCAATGCCTGCAGGCTGAATTCCACCATGGCGATCAGCCCGTCGTCATCGTTGTCTCCGGTAACAAGCAGCACGTCGCGGGTCGGCATCATGAACACGGGACGGCCACGCACCGGCACGCGTTCAAGCATGTCGGGAAGCAGGGCGCGGCTGATGTCGTAGCCGTCCGCCCAACCGCCGCGAAAGACGCCAGGCGTCAACTCGGAAAAGTGGTCGGGTGCGTCGCGCAGGTTGTCGATCGAGATTGCCAGCGCCTGCTCGAACGTCAACGCCCATGCGGCCTCGGGGCCATTGGTCAGCGTGGAGATGGCGTCGGGATGGTCCAGCGCCAGCAGCACGACGCAATCGTCGCCAAAGGGACGGAAGGCGGGATGGAATGCCGAATCGTTGCCTTCCGTGCGGACGTGGTGCAAACGCACGTCTTCCAGCGCGCTGCGGCCGCGGATCACGGGTCTGAGCATCGGCCGCGCGACCGAAGCCTGTTGCGGCGTGCCCTGCGTACTGCTGGACAGCGCCGATACGAAGCCCCGCAGCGCACGCGTCTGTTCGGCTCCCCGGGTGTTGCAATAGGCGTGGTAGGCATTGTGCAGATTGAAGTACGAGCCTTCGCCCAGCAGCAGCCGGAATTCATCCGCTTTGTAGGTTAGCGCGTCCGTGAAGCCTTCGTGCCGCGCCGCGGCGACGAACAGCTTGGCGAACTGGTCCGGCGAGGGCTTGCGCCGGAAGAGAAAGTCCAAAAAACCCATGAAACCCGCCTTTGATTCAAGTGCCGGACAGCGCGACGGCGGCCCGCGACGGGTCATTGTGGCCAGTGAACCCCACGGCGTCCAGCGATAACGCCCCAGCCAGGAAATCCTTCAGTTTGAAATGCTTGCGCTTCCCCGCCTATTGCCGGCCGAGCGTATAGCAAGGGCGGGGAATACGCGGTGGAAGGTGAAAAGCGGGCGGGGCAGGTTGTACATTACGCACTGTCACCTGCTTTATCACTACAGGATTCCTTCACCATGACCGCCCCAGAAGTCGTTATTTCCCCGTCGATCCCTTGCGCCAATGATCGCCCCTTTGTGCTGTTTGGCGGCATCAATGTGCTGGAATCGCTGGATCTGGCCCTGCGCGCCTGCGAGGAATACCAGCGCGTAACCCGCAAGCTGGGCATTCCGTACGTATTCAAGGCGTCGTTCGATAAAGCCAACCGCTCGTCCATCCACTCTTACCGTGGCCCGGGTCTGGAAGAGGGCATGAAGATCTTCGAGGCGGTCAAGAAAGAGTTTGGCGTGCCGGTCATCACCGACGTGCATGAGCCCTGGCAGGCCGCGCCGGTGGCCGAAGTGGCCGACATCCTGCAACTGCCCGCGTTTTTGGCGCGGCAGACGGATCTGGTGGTGGCCCTGGCGCAAACGCAGCGCGTGGTCAACATCAAGAAGCCCCAGTTCCTTAGCCCGACCCAGATGCTGAATATCGTCGAGAAATTCACCGAGGCCGGCAATGACAAGTTGATCCTCTGCGACCGCGGCACCAGCTTCGGTTACGACAACCTGGTCGTGGACATGCTGGGTTTCGGCGTGATGAAAAAGGTGACGGGCAACCGCCCGCTGATTTTCGACGTGACGCACGCGTTGCAGCAGCGCTCGGCGTTGGACGCCGCGTCGGGAGGGCGCCGCGAGCAGGTGGCCGAACTGGCGCGCGCCGGCATGGCAGTGGGCCTGGCCGGCCTGTTCCTGGAAGCGCATCCCGACCCCAAGAATGCCAAGTGCGACGGCCCCAGCGCCTTGCCGCTGGACAAGCTGGAGCCGTTCCTGACCCAGCTCAAGCAGCTGGATGATCTGGTGAAATCCTTTGCCCCCATCGACATCGAGCCGTGACGTCGTCTGTCATCCCGACTACGTCAACTTGTTATACGATCCAGGCCACACTTTAGGGAGGCCTGGATGTCTTTGCATGTGATCGTCGCCGTTCGAAAAGAACCCGTCAGCGGGCATATCGCCTACGTGCGTTGGGGCCAGGCCGAGCGCGGCGTACCCGGCTGGGTTACGGAACCCGTGACCGCAGCGGCATCCGAAGTCATTGAAGTCATCAAGGACGGCGGGGATGTGGAAACCGCCTTCAGCGTGGAAGGCACCCGCGTGGCATTGCGCCCGGTGCGGGTGCTTGTCGACGACGGCGGACGTGAGCATCTCGCGTCCGTGCCCGTGCCCAGTTCCACGCTGCATACGCTGTTCGATCTGCCCGAGTTCTAGGCGGCGGCGCGGCGGCCTTCGGCAAAGGCGCGCAGCGCATCGTCGGTCAGGCGGTAGCGCACCCATTCATCCATCGGCAACGCGCCGATGGACCGGTAGAAGTCGATGGCCGGCTTGTTCCAGTCCAGCACGCTCCATTCCAGCCGTCCGCAATCGTTGGCGACGGCTTCCTGCGCCAAATGGCGTAGCAGGTCGCGCCCGGCGCCGATGCCGCGATGGTCGGGCGTGATGTACAAATCTTCCAGATAGATACCGTTCTTGCCCAGCCAGGTCGAATAGCTGTAGAAATAGACGGCGTAGCCGATGGCCTTGCCGTCCGCCAGGCACATCAAAGCCTTGGCCGGAGCTTCGTGGGCGAACAAGGTGCGGGCGACGTCATCGGCGCTGGCGATCACTTCGTGCGCGGCGCGCTCGTAAACGGCCAGTTCGGTGATGAAAGCGTAGATTTGGGCCGCATCCGAGAGTGTGGCGGGACGGATGGTGATATTCACGTTGACTTCCTCCAAATGGGACGGCCATGCTACCCGCTAATGCGCGGGTTTGCAGGCACCCGCGGGCTGGGTCACCGGGAATCCCCCCACTTGCGCCGGGTGGAGCGCGGCGCGACCCTGGCGGAGGAATCCGCCCTCGCGTCCGGACATGTACACAATGGGGATGTCCTCTATGGCTGAGTCTGGTTCTGCCGCTGGTGAAACGCTATCGCCCGTGCCGCCCAAGCGGCGGCGACTCTCCTGGATCTGGCTCGTGCCCATCGTCGCGGCGGTGGGCGGATTGTTGCTGGTGCTGCAGGTCTGGCTGAACGCCGGACCCACGGCCATCATCCATTTCCAGACTGCCGAAGGGCTGGAGGCCGGCAAGACGCAGGTGCGCTACAAGGAACTTGCCGTTGGGCTCGTCGAACGCCTGGCCCTGAATCCGGAGCGTTCAGGCGTGGACGTGACGGTGCGCCTTGAAAAAGACGCCGGCAGCATGTTGCAGGAGGGCACGGTGTTCTGGGTCGTCAGGCCGCGCTTGACGCTAAGTGGGGTGTCCGGCTTGGGCACGCTGCTGTCGGGTTCCTATATCGGCCTGGACCCGGCGGGACACCATGGCAAGGACGCTCCGCGCGCGAAGAGCCAGTACGAATTCACCGGCTTGGAAGTACCGCCCGAGATCGCTCAGGACCGCGCCGGCAAACGCTTCACGCTGCATGCCCGCGACCTTGGGTCGCTGGATATCGGGTCGCCCGTTTACTACCGCCGCATCGCCGTGGGCCAGGTGGTGGGGTACCGGTTGTCCAAGGGCGGCGAAGGCGTGGATGTGCAGGTTTTCGTCGACGCCCCTAACGATGCCTATGTCAACGCGGGCACGCGCTTCTGGAATGCCAGCGGCGTGGATTTCAGCGTCGATGCACGCGGCCTGCGGATGAGGTCGCAGTCGTTGCTGTCGGTGATCGTCGGCGGGGTGGCGTTCGATACGCAGGAACAACGCAGCCATCCGGCGGCAGCGGCTGATGCGACGTTTGTCATCTATCCCAACGAAGAGGCGGCGCGCGCCGAGCCCGATGGCGTGCCGCTGCGCATCCGGATGCGCTTCGACCAGTCGGTGCGCGGCCTGGTGGCGGGCGCGCCCATCGATGCCTATGGCGTGACGATCGGCAAGGTGGACGGGATCAGACTGGATTTCGACCGGACCATCCAGCAGTTCTATGCGGTGGTTTCGGCCACGCTCTATCCCGAACGCCTGGGCGGCGAGACGGTCCGCGAGATCAAGGAATACGCCGGCACCGATCTGCACCATCCCAGCGGCAAACTGCTGGCGGCGCTGGTCAAGCGCGGCACGCGCGCGCAGCTGCGCATCGGCAACCTGCTGACCGGCCAGTTGTATGTCGCAATGGTCGAATTCCCGAACGCCAAGCCGGTGACGTTCAAGATGGAGGACGAGCCCTTCATCCCGACCGTGCCGAACAACCTGGATCAGTTGCAGCAGCAGCTCAGCAACATCGTGACCAAACTCGACCGCGTGCCCTTCGACGCGATCGGGGCCGAGTTGAGCGGGGCGCTACGCGCGGCATCGCGTCTGGTCAAGCGGATGGACACGCAGCTGGCCCCCGAGGCACAGGCCTTGCTGCGGCAGGCCAACCGATCGCTGGCGGCGGTTGGCGGTCTGGTGGCGCCGGATTCCTCCTTGCCCCAGAACACAGACACCGCATTGCGTGAATTGGCCAGGGCCGCCCGATCGCTGCGTGAGCTGGCCGATTACCTGCAGGTGAATCCGGAAGCGTTGCTCAAGGGCCGGGCGCGCGATGCGCCGACCCGGTAGCCTGTGCGTGCGGTATTTTCTTCATTCGAAGCAGAACGCTTGCCGCAATGTCGGCAGTGGGCCCGCGCGCATGCTGGGACGGGCCCGGGTACGGTACTTGCTGCAAGCGCCCGACGACCGGCCGCTGGATGATGGGCGCCGGCGTGGTATCGGAGTGGGGACAATTGCATGGACCATAATGAAATGATGGTGCGCATGATCTCGCAGCCCGTTGCGCCGGGCAAGATCGACGGTTGGGACGGCATACTCTCGGCCTATGCGGATTGCCTGTTGCAAGTGCAGGCCAAACTCTCGGACGCGGATGTCAGACGTTTCCTGGAAGTTGGCGCACTGGTCTTTCGCACCTGCTGTCAGGAAGAGGCGCGGCAGCGCTGGACGGCCGAGGAATTGGCCGCATTCCACCGCAAGCGCGGATTCGGCGTCTAGCGGGACGTCAATACAAGCACTGGCTAAGGGTGAATTTGCGACCGAACGCTCGCACTTCGTCACCATCCACCGAAGCCGCCACGTCCCAGTGGTTGCCGCGCGTCACTAAAAACGACTGGCCCAGCAGGGCATGGCGCAGCGCGAATTGCCAGAAGGCGGATTCGGTGCCGACAGGCTCCAATTCGTGCGGCCCGATCATCAGGCGCGAGGGCCGTGGCGTGGCGCCGATCGACCATCTGAAGGCGATCGCCATGAAGGCGAGACGTGCCGAAAGCGAGGAAGGTTGAACGCAAAGCAGTCGGATCTTGGTGCTCATGGACGTCACCCTGTTCAGGTGTCGTCAGCGTAGCAAAGACCTGCTTGACGTTCCATACCGCGTTTGGCGGATTCCAGCCCGCATGTTCGAAGATTCGCCAGTACCGGGCGGGTTCAGGCTTTGCCTGCGGTCCCGTGCGTGACGTGGGCAAGCAGCAGCAACGCCAAGGCGGGCGCGAGGGCGAAGGCTGCGAATAGCCACCGCGCCGCGTGCTGCGCACCCTCGACGCCCCCGGGGTCCGCCAAGCCCGCGCTATTGGTGACGACCCCTGCCAAGGCGGCGGTCACGGCCGACGCGTAGAGCTGCACGGTGGTGATCGATGACGATGTCAGCGTTTCTTCGCCTTTGGGCGCAGCGTTGAATATCCGGGTCAGCAGATGCGGCCACGCCAGCCCGATGCCGAAACCCACGCCCGCCAGCGCGACGATGTACGCCGCCAGGCCCCACGGCGACGACAACATGCCGGTCTGCGGCGTCATGATGGCCAGGGCGATCAGCGACGCCAGAATCACGGCGGGGCTTGCGCGCACCAGGCGATCGGCGGCCGTGCCCGTGCGCGTGGAACTAGGCATGGCGGCCAACGTCCAGCCTGCCGCCATCGCCGCCGTCATATAGCCCGCGGCCAACGGCGACAACTGGTGGATCACTTGAAGAAAGTACGGCACGAAGATCTCGGTCGTGATGGCGGCCACCACCAGGCACATTACGGCATACAACGCGCCCAGCGGCGCGCGCACGGAATAGGCGCCCGTGGGTAGCAGGCGCCGCTTGGCGCGCGAGTCTACCCGGGCGATCAGCATGGCAAGGGCCAGGCCCCCCGCGATCCCGGCCAGGTTCCAGCCCAGGTTCGTCGACAGGCTGGCCAACGTCACGGCCGCCACGGAAGCTACCAGCAGCGCGAGCGTGCCCAGCGGCAACGTCGAGCGCGGGGCAGGGGGCACCGAAGAGCGGCCGCCAACCTTGAACGCCACGATCAACGCCAGCGCCGCGGCAACGGGCAGCAAGGCCCAGAACGCCAGCCGCCAGTGGCCGGCCTGGGCGAAGATGCCGCCGATCGCGGGTCCGCACAGCGTGGCCACGCCCCACATGCCCGACACTAGCGCCATGGCGCGCGACCAGAGTGGCGCGTCGAACACCAATCGGATCAGCGCATAGCTCAAGGCGAACAGGATGCCGCCGCCCAAGCCCTGGATGCTGCGGCCGGCCAGCAGCATCGGCATGGTCGGCGCCAGGGCGCAGGTCACCGCGCCGCCGGTGAAAATCGCCACGGCCAGCAGATAGGCGGCGCGCGGGCCGAAGGTTTCGATCAATTTGGCCGACAGGGCCGACCCGATGATGGACGTCACGACGAACAGGGTCGTGTTCCAGGCGTAATACTCCAGGCCGCCGATGTCCTGGATGACGCTGGGCAGAATGGTGGTGACGATATAGACGTTGATGGCATGCAGCGCCACACCGCCGGCCAGCGCAATCGAGCGCAGCGCGTTGGCGCCATGCAGGAGGTCGGCCCAGGAAGCGCTCGAATCAGGGGTTGTGCTGATGGCCACCACGGGCTCCAAAATTATTTAAACAAGTTATGACTTTGATAATACGCACATCGCACGGTGTCCACAACCGAACGTGGGCGACCCGTGAGGTCTTAGTGGCGTAGCAGGCCGCGAAGCAACAACTCCAATGCCTGCAAGGCTTGCTCCAGGCGCGGCGTGTCATCGGGGGCGTCGGCGATCCAGAACGCGCTGTCGGTCAGGCTGCCGTTGATCAGCCGGGCAAGGGCCTGCGGGTCCGCGTCGTCGATGATCCGCGCCGCCATCAAGCGCTGCAGCAACGCGGCAAGTGACGCGATGCACTGCTGTTGCGCCGCCTCGGATGCCGGGCCCAACACTGCGCGCCCGTCCTGGAGCACGATGCGGCGGATTTCAGGCTCCGTCGCCATCTGCAGGTAAGAACGGCAGCGCCCTCGGAACGCGTCCCACGGGTCCGCCGCGTGCGCTGAAATGGCATTGAGTCGCTGGTCCACCTCACCATCGATTTGTTCAACGACCGCGGCCAACAAGCCCTTTTTGTCACCGAAATGGTGATACAAAGCCCCTCGCGTCAGCCCTGCGGAAGCGGTCAGATCGTCCATGGACGTGGCGGCGTACCCTGTGTGCTGAAAGGCGCGGCGGGCGGTCGCCAGCAATTTGGCCCGGGTGGCTTCGATCATCTCGGCGCGCGAACGCGGCATGCGGTTCTCCAGTGACATACGGCGCGTATGTTAATTGACATACGCAATGTATGTGAATACGATCTCGCCGTCTAGCAGATTCAAAAGGTTATCGGTGTCCAATCCGTATCGTGAGTTGTTCAAGGCGCCCGGCGCCACGGGTTTCGTGTTGGCCGGCGCGATCGCGCGCCTGCCCTTGCCGATGATCGGCATCGGCATCATCACGATGCTGTCCGAGGTGCGCGGCGCGTACGCATTGGCGGGCGGGGTCGCCGCCACGTTTGCCTTGGCCACGGCGTTGCTTGCCCCGCGCATTTCGCGCTTGGTGGACCGGCATGGACAGGGGCGGGTGCTCCCGGTGGCGGCGAGCATTTGCGTGCTGGCGCTGATTGGCCTGGCGGCCTGCGTGCAGTGGGGCGCGCCGGATTGGGCGCTGTTCGTCTTCGCCGCGTTGGCAGGCGCCTTGCCCAGCATGCCCGCGATGATTCGCGCGCGCTGGACGGAAATCTACCGCGACCAACCCCAGTTGCGCACCGCTTACGCGTTGGAATCCGTCGCCGATGAACTTAGCTTTATCGTCGGCCCGCCCATTGCGGTGGGCCTCAGCGTGGCGCTGTTTCCGCAGGCGGCCCCGTTGACTGCGGCGTTGCTGTTGGCGGTGGGGGTGACGGCGTTCGTCCTGCAGCGAGCCACCGCGCCTGCCGTGGAAGTCAGGGAAGCCGGTCGCGAGGCCTCGGTCCTGCGCATGCCCCCTATGCGTTCGCTGGTCGCCATGATGTCGGCCATGGGCGTGATCGTCGGCACGATCGATGTGCTTAGCGTCGCCTTCGCCCGCGCGCAGGGCGTGCCAGCGGCCGCCAGCTTGATCCTGTCCGCCTATGCCCTGGGTTCTTGCGTGGCGGGGCTGGTGTTTGGTGTGCTGAAATTCCAGATGCCGCTTGCGCGGATGCTCTCCATCGCCGCGGCGGTCACGGCCTTCACGACCTTGCCGTTGCTGCTGGTGAACGACCTGCTCACGCTTTCGCTGGGCGTGCTGTTGGCCGGACTGTCGTTTGCTCCCACCATGATCATCGCCATGGCGCTGGTGGAAAGCAGTGTCCCGGGGCGGCGGTTGACCGAAGGACTGACCTGGCTGGTGACGGGCTTGGGCGCGGGCGTGGCTGCCGGTGCCGCGATGGCGGGTTGGGTGGTCGATCACTACGGCGTGAGGGCGGGATTCTGGACGGCGGTCGTCGCGGGCGCGATTGTGCTGCTCGTCTCCTTGCCGGGCGCGCGGGCAGGCGCGCAAGAGCGCGTCCCTTCCTGACAAGGGCGGCTCGATAGAATGGCGGATCCGGCGCGCTGCGGGGCGCGCCGCCTACAGGAGCATTTCATGTCTAGAACCGTCGTCAATCCCGACACCGTTTTCAACACCGTCCAATACGGATTCAGCCAGGCCGTCATCGTGACGGGGCAGCGCAGGATGCTGCTGTCGGGCCAGGTTGGCGTCGATATCAACGAACGCACGGTGGGGCCGGGCCTGCAAGAGCAGACCGAAGCCGCGCTGGACAACATCCAGCGCGTCCTGGCCGCGGCGGGCGGCACGCTGGCGCAGGTGATCATGCTGCGCATCTACATCTGCGAGACGGCGCGCGAAGATCAGGAATTGATCGCGCAGGCCCTGCGCGACCGTTTCCCGGTAGACCCTCCGCCGTCCTCGTGGGTCATCGTCAGCGGGCTGTCTCTGCCCGAATGGCTGGTCGAGATCGAAGCGGAAGCGATGCTGGACTAAGCAAGGCGATTCAGTTTTTGTCGCGCCAGGGCGTGGTGGCGAACGCCTCGCGCAGATGAGCCAAAAAGCCCGAGGTGCGGGCGGATAGGTCTTGGCGCGACTTCACCAGCGCCACCACATTGGCGTCGGGCAAGTTCCACCCGGCAAGCACCGGCACCAGCGACCGGGCCTTCACGTATTCGGCCACATCCCATTCCGACCGCGCGACGATGCCGTGCCCGGCCAGCGCCCACGCCACCGCGGCCGCGCCCGTGTTGCTGGACAGCACGGGGGCGATGCGCACGCCGACCGCCGGTCCGCGGCCGCGCTTGAAACGCCACAAGGTCACGTCCTCGTCGTTCTCCCGCAGAGCAATGCAGTCATGGTCGCGCAGGTCTTCCGGCTTGGCGGGCGCGCCGCGTCGGGCCAGGTAGGCGGGCGACGCGCACAGAATGCGGCGGTTGGGCGCCAGCGGGTAGGCCACCAGCGTGGAATCGCGCAATTCGCCGATATGCACCATCACATCCCAGTTGTCGGTGGCCAGCCGCGGCGGTCCGTCGGACAGCGTCAGGCTGGCGGTGATGTCTTCGCTACTTTTTCGGAAACCCGCCACCAGCGGGGCCACATAGCGCTGGCCGAAACCCAGCGGCGCGACCACGCGCAGATGGCCGGCCACGACGCCGCGCCGTCCCGCCAGCTCATCGGCCAGATCGCCCAGTTCTCCGCAGATCTGGCCGGCTCGCAAGGCAAGCAGCCGGCCTTCGTCGGTCAGTACAGTGCCGCGCCCCGACCGGTTGACCAGCCTGACGCCCAGACGCTTTTCCAGCGCGTTCAGCCGCTGCGTGACGGCAGGGGGCGTCACGTCCAGGGCGCGTGCGGCCTGCGCCAGCGATGGCGTGGCCGCCAGGCTCATGAAAAAGCGCAGGTCGTCGGTGGTGATCATTTAGATATGCCTTAATTGAAGGTTAAGTTCGTATTAAACACGCAAGGGCCTCGGCGCGCCATACTGCTTACCACTGGACGCGGGGCTCTCCTGGCGTCCTTTCGTTCCGACCTGCCGAGACCGCCCCGATGACTATTCCCCGCCCATCCACGCCCATGGATTCTCTGGATACCCCTTGCTTGTTGCTGGACGAAACCCGCATGACGCGCAACATCCAGCGCCTGAATGCGCTGATGGCCGGCCATGGCGTGCAATTGCGGCCGCATTTGAAGACGCCTAAATCGATCGACGTGGCGCGCCGGGTGATGACCAGCCCGCAGGGGCCGGCTGCCGTTTCCACCCTGCAAGAGGCCGAGCAATTTGCCGCGGCAGGGGTCACCGATCTGCTCTATGCCGTCGGCGTGTCGCCCTCGAAGCTCGACCGCGTGCTGGCCCTGCGCGAGAAAGGCGTGGACCTGACCGTGGTGGTGGACAGCGTCGAGGCCGCCCAGGCCGTCGCCGACCGCGCCAAGGCGGCGGGCCGCCCCGTGCCCACGTTGATCGAGATTGATTGCGACGGGCATCGCGCCGGGGTGCAGCCGGGCGATCATGGGCATCTGCTGTCGATTGCGCGCGTGCTGCATGCCGCAGGCTGCCTGCGCGGCGTCATGACGCACGCCGGCGAGTCCTACGGCTGCCGCAGCGCCGAGGCGATCGCCGACATGGCCGAACAAGAGCGTTGGGCCGCCGTCAGCTGCGCCGACGCAATCCGCCAGGCAGGCCTGCCGTGCCCCGTCGTCAGTGTCGGTTCGACGCCTACCGCCCACTTCGCCCGTCACCTCGACGGCGTGACGGAAGTGCGCGCGGGCGTCTACGTCTTCTTCGACCTGGTGATGGCGGGGTTGGGCGTATGCTCGGTCGACGACATCGCCGTCTCCGTGCTGACGACTGTCATCGGCCACCAGGCTGACAAGGGCTGGATCCTCGTCGACGCCGGCTGGATGGCCATGTCGCGCGACCGAGGCACCGCCAAGCAACCGGTGGACCAACTGTACGGCCTGGTTTGCGACGTCGACGGCAAGGTCTATCCCGACCTGTTGCTGGCCGAAACCAACCAGGAGCAGGGCATCATCACGGTGCGCGCCGGAAGCGGCGCGCACCTGCCCGATCTTCCGCTGGGGACAAAGTTGCGTATCGTGCCGAACCACGCGTGCGCCACCTGCGCGCAGCACGACGCCTATCAAGTGGTGCGGCCGGGCGAGCCTGGCGTGGTGACCCGCTGGGAACGCTTCCGCGGCTGGTAAGCCTTCGCGATCCTCCCCGTATCAACAGGAAACCGACCATGGAATTGATCAATACCGCCGACGCCACGCCGCCCGCCGGGCACTACTCGCAGGCGGTTCGAGCGAACGGCTTTATCTTCGTTTCCGGTCAACTGGGCTTCCTGGCGCCCGCGCAGGCCGGCGCCAAGCCGCAGTTGGCGGCTGGGGCCTCCGCCCAGACCGAAGAGGCGTTGCGCAGCGTGAAGGCCATCCTGACGGCTGCCGGCGCATCGCTGTCCACGGTTGCCAGCGTCACGGTGTACATCCCGGACATCGAGTTGTGGGACGAGGTCAACCGGGTCTACGAACGCGTCTTTGGCGATCATCGGCCGGCGCGAGCAGTGGTGCCCACGCGCGGACTGCATTACGGCGCGCTGGTCGAAATCAGCGTGGTCGCGGTGGCCGTCCCAAGCTGATCCGGCGCCTATAATGCGGACGCCTCAATGCCTTCGGGGGAGAACGTTCGCATGCAGTACGAATATCTGTTCTGGTCCATGGCCGCGATGGTGGCGGCCGCGCTGGTTGGCGGCTCGCTCTGTGGCCGTCTGCGTTCGGTCAAACAGGTGCTGGCAGGGGTCGTCGCGTTGGCCGCAGCGGTCTTCGTGGCCGTTTTCCTGCTGTCGCGCCACGGTGGCTTCAGTGACTTGTCGGCGATGCTGTCGATCGCCGCTTTCATGTTCAGCCTGGTGATCGGCACCGCGGCATCCTTGCTCACGCGGCGCATCCTGCAGCGCCGCTGAGCCTGCCGCCTTGCTGCTTACTCTTCGGCGTCGAAGTCTTCGGCGTCTTCTTCGTCGTCCTCGTCCTGCTCAAGGGCGTCGTAGCCCTTCCAGGTAATGCGCCAACGCGTCGCGGCGGCGCTGGCTGCCGTTTCGCTCACTTGCTTGACCAGGCCGGCATCCGACAGCAGGTCCAGATGATGCGCGATGGTCTGCAAACCCTGTTCCTCGGGATGCGGGGCCAGCGCGGCGTTCTTGATGTCGTGCGTGCTCAAGTTGGGGCCAGGCGCGTCGCGCAGGGCGCCCAGAATCGTGACGACCAGATCGAAATCGCGTTGCATGATATTCACCGTATTGAAAATGGGTAGGCCGACAATAGCAGAGTTCCGTGGCGTCGATGCGACAGTGCGCAAGCCCGGGTTACAGTCCAGGGTTCTCGATAACGAAACACACAGAACGCTATGAAGAAACCCGCTGAACGCGATTGCCTCGCGCTGATCCCCGGCTACTCGGGCCAGGCCGCCAAGCTCTTTCTTTCGCGCGGCGAAGACGACCAGATCGCCGGCGTGACGGTCTATGACCTGCTGGGGCATGTCAAGCAGCAGGGCGACGCCGAAGCCGCCGCCGCCTGGATCGGCTCGTGGCTGGCCGAAGAAGCCGGCAACCGACGCGCGCGTCGCACCCAGCTGTTGGCCCAGATGTTCATCTGCAAGCTGACCGGCGACGAGAAGGATGCCTTCCTGGCGGCCCAGAAGCCGCTGATCCGCGTCCTGGCCGAAGCCGGGGTGCGTTGCCGTAGCGTCGCCGCCACGTCCGGCGCCGCCCGGCAGTCCCTGGGACCGAATGTCAAGAAGCATTAGCATAAGGCTGTTATAGTCGCGCCTGGGCGTGAGATTGCACCTTGACGGTGCGTGCGCTCAAGCGGGCCCCGCCCGCTGATCAAGGAAGATTGAACATGGAAATAGTAAGTCGGCACCTTGCCGACGTGACGGGCGGCGTCGAGCTGCTCACGACGATTGATGGCGAGTCCATCAGCGTCTATGTCGTGGTGGGCGTAACCGATCTCAATGCGATCGCGGACATCGTTCCCATCCAAAAAGTCGAGGCTGGAGCGGATATACACGCTTCAAATGTCGACAATGTTGATAATGCGCAAGAACAAATCGACCAAGTCCTGGAAAATATGAATCCCGGCGACGTGGCGGTTTTCCTTTGCTCGGGTTCCGATGCTTTCGGCGCGGCACTCGATTTGTTGGGTTTACCTATCGACGAGTAAGCCTGACGGCAAACCAAAGTGCCTATCTGAATGGCGTATGAAGGGTGTACGGGTTTAGACGGCATTTATATAAGCCTTGATTGTTTTTTTATGATGTATGGGTGTTTACACCTATGCAGGGACAAGTTTTGCCTATGAAAACGTGCAAATTTTCAACGCAGTTTCTCTTTGTTGCATTATTGGCACGTATTTTTTAGGATTATGTTGACTTGTGAGGGGAACATAACGATAGTGTCGGCACACGATCACAAGCGTTGCGATTTTCGTTCAGTGCCGTGCCTTTTCCGGCTCAGCGTTATTGTTCTACTGTCCCCTCCTTGATCATTTGCCCATTATCTCTAGGAAATACAGTATGGAAACCGGCGTCGTTAAGTGGTTCAATTCGGAAAAAGGCTATGGCTTCATCACCCCGGAAGCGGGTGGTAAGGATCTGTTCGCTCACTTCTCCGAAATCCAGGGTTCTGGCTTCAAGTCTCTGGAAGAGAACCAGCGCGTCAGCTTTGTGACGGCCAATGGCCCCAAGGGCCCGCAAGCCACGAAGATTCAGGTCCTGTAAAGGTCTGAGTTTTCAAAAAAGCCCCTTCGGGGGCTTTTTTTGTTTTCGCGCGGTATCCTTGGAGGCGGCCGCAGGTGCGTTGCCGCTTCTCCATCCCTCAGGATCCCGCCATGACTTCCCCCTCCCAGAAACCACTCGCCATGCAGCCGCAAGACGTGGTCGCGTTCTGGAGGGATGCGGGACCGCAGGCGTGGTTCAGCAAGAGCGAGACGTTCGACGCGGACTTCCGCCAGCGTTTTGAAGCTGCGCATTGGGCTGCCGCCTCGCGCCAGCTCGACGACTGGCTGGAAGACGCGGACGGCGCCTTGGCGCTGATGATCCTGCTGGATCAGTTCCCCCGGAATGCGTTCCGAGGCACGGCGCACATGTTCGCCACCGATCCCTTGGCCCAGTACTTCGCTGAACGCGCAATCGCTTCCGGCCACGACCTTGCCGTCGACCCGCGGCTGCGCCAATTTTTCTACCTGCCGTTCGAGCATGCGGAAAACCTGGTGACGCAGAACCGCGGCGTTTCGCTGATGGAACACCTGGACGCGGATTCGCTGCGCTGGGCGGTTCTGCACCGCGACATCATCAAGCGTTTCGGCCGCTTCCCGCATCGCAACGCAGCGCTGGGCCGCCAGACGACGCAAGCCGAACAGGAGTTCCTGGAGGCCGGCGGCTTCTCGGGCTAAGGCGTCCGGCAGGGAAGGGCGCGGCCAGTACCACGCCTCGCGTTGCCGATGCTGGGATGTATCCGTTTATAGCAAGGTGAAAATCTTCTTTGGCATGACGCGCTTGGGGTGTCGGCATCGCTGTGTCTTTGACACCCGTTCTTCGGCACCGGTTCGTGCCGGCATACCGCGTCCACCATTCGCATATTTGACGTTTTTCGGGGTTCGCCAATACACTGGGTTCAGCGAGATTTTCAAGCGACGCGGTCTGCGTTAACTTGTCGCCGTCAGTGGTGCTGCGGTTGCTTCCTCTCCCATCCTTGATGATCTGGCGCCCCGCGAGCAATCGCACTTTCTAGGTTCAAGGACACTCCATGGCAACCGGCATCGTTAAGTGGTTCAACGCCGAAAAGGGTTATGGCTTCATCATGCCCGACGACGGCAGCAAAGACCTTTTCGCCCATTACTCCGAAATCCGCAGCGAAGGGTATAAGTCGCTGCAGGAAAACCAGCGCGTCACCTTCGAGGTCGGTACCGGCCCCAAGGGCCCGAGCGCCAAGAACATCAAGGTCGCGGCCTGATGTTTTCCGGGTAGCGCGCCGGGCAAGTCCCCGGTGTTCGGCCCATAAAAAAGCCCCCATGCGCAATGCATGGGGGCTTTTTTTTGCGGAATTTTTAGTGCTTTTGCGGAGCGGTCGTCGACAACTTGTCCACCAGCGCGATCCCCAGCGCTGACAGGATGAACAACGCGTGGATGATCGTCTGCCACATGACGCCCGCTTCGGTGAAGCGCGCGTTGGGCGTGCCGATCGTGCCGGCCTCGATGAAGGTGCGCAGCAGATGGATCGACGAGATGCCGATGATGGCCATCGCCAGTTTCACCTTCAGCACGCTGGCGTTCACGTGGCTTAGCCATTCAGGCTGGTCCGGATGGTTCTGCAGGCGCAGACGGGACACGAAGGTCTCGTAGCCGCCCACGATCACCATGACCAGCAGGTTCGAGATCATGACGACGTCGATCAGCCCCAGCACCAGCAGCATGATTTCCATTTCGCCAAAGCTGTTGGCGTGCGTCACCAGGTGCCACAACTCTTTCAGGAAGAGCATGACGTAGACGCCTTGCGCGACGATCAGCCCAAGGTACAGGGGCAGTTGCAGCCAGCGCGAGCTGAAGATCAGGCTGGGCAGCAGGCCTAGGCGGGGAGGGGGAGTGTTATTCATGTTGGGTGCGAGCCATGTGTGGTGGGGCAATGAAAAGTGCGGCGGCAATTCTATCAATGCCCGGCCACGCCAGGCATCAGTTTTTTATGACCTCTGGATGACAGTGAAGGCACCCCGATACCACGCTTGCGCGCGGTTTGCTGGGCAATTGTGTAAGCGAAACTGCCATTTGCGAAACTCTGTGGCGAAACGCTTTGTGCGCTTTCGGCATGGATAGAATTGCCGCCTCACTCGCATCGAGCCAGTCAAGAGGAGTTTGTTCCATGAAGATCCGCTACACCGTTGCCGCGTTGACCGTTGCGCTTGCCCCTTATTCCGCATCGCATGCCTTCGATATCGGCGGCCTGGTGGGCGCCGGCAGCAAGGTCGTGCAAGCTGCCACCCTGAGCGACGCTGAAATCAAGACCCTGTCGGACAAGGCTTGCGCGCAAAGCGATTCGCAGGAAAAAATCGCCGCGCCGGGCAGCAAGTACGACGCCCGCCTGCAAAAGATCGCCAAGTCGCTGGGCGGCACGGTCAATGGCCAAAAGGCCAACTACAAGGTCTACATCACCAAGGACGTCAACGCCTGGGCGATGGCCAACGGCTGCATCCGCGTCTACAGCGGCCTGATGGACATGATGACCGACGACGAAGTGCTGGGCGTGGTGGGCCACGAAATCGGCCACGTGGCGCTTGGCCACACCAAGAAGGCCATGCAGACGGCCTACACGGTGTCGGCGGCGCGTGACGCGGCGGGCGCCGCTGGCGGCGCGACGGTCGCAGCCCTGAATTCCTCGCAACTGGGCGACCTGACCGAGAAGTTCATCAATGCGCAATTCTCGCAATCGCAGGAAAGCGACGCCGACGACTATTCGTTCGACCAATTGCAGGCCAAGAAGCTCAATACCCGTGGTCTGGTGACGGCATTCCAGAAGCTGGCCGAGCTGGATGGCGGCAAGAGCGATATGATGAGCTCGCACCCGTCCTCGGCCAAGCGCGCTCAGCACATCGAAGATCGCATCGCCAAGGCTAAATAAAGACGTCGAAAAGGCGTTCTCCCTCCCTTTTCGGGTGGAAAACGGGGCGCGAGCATCCGGGCAAATCCGGGGCTCGCGCCCCTTTGCGTCAGGGTTCCGGAAGTTTCCGGTAAAATGCCGCGTTTATCCGCCCGTAATCTCATCTCTCGGAAAATAGGTCTTTTAATGCAGCCTGTGGTTGAAACCCTCTCCGGCCTGGAGCGCCGTGTTGATCTGGCCGTCTCGGTGGCCGACGTCGAA
>LNAP01000417.1_pt1 | contig 56786 bp, 56 predicted proteins | sample 602601 | NCBI WGS metagenome assembly LNAP01 (sample SAMN02440304, study PRJNA202911) | soil metagenome | biome: Subtropical and temperate rainforests or woodlands; isolation source: soil samples (1 kg each in a 20% v/v slurry with milli Q water) were... ...
AATGAAGCCGCGCGCCTCGATGCCGCACACCGCCTGCACGCCGCTGCCCTGCCACGGCTCGGCCAGCGCGTCGATGCAGCGGGCGAAGCTGCCGGCATCGGCGAGCAGCGGGGTGACGTCGCGGAACATCACGCCGGGGCGGGGAAAGTCGGGCACGGCGCGGATCAGTGCGGCGAGGTCCTGCATGGGGCTTCCTCGGGAATGCGCGCCGGCCACGCGACTCAGCAGGGCGCGGTCAGCGGATCGTCCGGCAGGTCATCGTCCACGATCGCCTGCCGCGCCTCGTTGAGCCGGGCCTCGACCTCGCCCACGATGCCGTTGGCGGCGGCCAGGCTCGATTCGGGCACCATCACCGCGATGTAATCCATCGCCGGCAGCTGGCCCACCGCGCCGGTGAGGTACTCGCCGGCAATGAACGCCGGAATGCCTTCGGCCTCCAGCGCATCCTTGACCAGATGGGCATCGAACAGGTTTTCGGCGCGGTAGACGGTGTGCATGCCTGCACGCTAACCCGCACGGCGACGCGGGGCAAGCTGCCCGGCCGAGCACGGCCGTCCTGCGCCCGGTGGCGGCGACAAGGTAAACTTGGGCGTTTCCGCTACCGCTTGCGAGTCCAACCCGATGCCGACCGAGAATCCCGCCACTGCATCCGCCAGCGCGGCTCCACATCAGGCGGCCCCACTGCAGGATTTCATCCGGCAGATCGTGCGCGACGACCTCGCCGCGGGCAGGCACAGCGCGATCCACACCCGCTTCCCGCCGGAGCCGAACGGCTACCTGCACATCGGTCACGCCAAGGCGATCTGCCTGAGCTTCGGCATCGCGAAGGAATTCAGCGGCTGGTGCAACCTGCGCCTGGACGACACCAACCCGGGCAAGGAAGACCCCGAATTCGTCCAGGGTATCAAGGACGACGTGCGCTGGCTCGGCTTCGAATGGCATGAGCTGCGCCACGCCTCGGACTACTTCGAGGTGTTCTACCGCAGCGCCTGCAAGCTGATCGAGGACGGCGTGGCCTACGTCGACGACCTCAGCGCCGAGGAAATGCGCCAGTACCGCGGCACGCTGACCGAACCGGGCCGCCACTCGCCCTGGCGCGAGCGTTCCGTCGAGGAGAACCTCGACCTGTTCCACCGCATGCGCGCCGGCGAGTTCGCCGACGGCAGCAAGACGCTGCGCGCGAAGATCGACATGGCCGCGGGCAACATCAACATGCGCGACCCGGCGATCTACCGGGTGCGCAAGATCGCCCACCAGAACACCGGCGACGCCTGGCCGATCTACCCGATGTACGACTACGCGCACTGCCTGTCCGACGCGCTGGAAGGCATCACGCACTCGCTGTGCACGCTGGAGTTCGAGGATCACCGGCCGCTGTACGACTGGTTCGTCGACCAGGTCGACCTGCCGAACCATCCCGAGCTGTGGCAGCCGCTGCTCGACGCCGGTCTGCCGACGGTGCCGGCCAAGCCGCGCCAGATCGAGTTCTCGCGGCTCAACCTGAGCTACTGCATCACCAGCAAGCGCAAGCTGGCGCAGCTGGTGAGCGAGAACTTCGTGGACGGCTGGGACGACCCGCGCATGAACACGCTGCGCGGCCTGCGCCGGCGCGGCTTCACCCCGGCCGGGCTGCGCCTGCTGATCGAGCGCGTGGGCGTGAGCAAGCAGAACAGCGTGATCGACTACGCGATCCTGGAGAACTGCATCCGCGAGGATCTGGACGCCACCGCGGCGCGCCGCATGGCCGTGCTCGACCCGCTGAAGCTGGTGCTGACCAACCTGCCGGAAAGCCATGAGGAAACACTGGTCTTCCCGAACCACCCGAAGGACGAGAGCTTCGGCACGCGCGAGGTGCCGTTCGCGCGCGAGGTGTGGATCGAGCGTGACGACTTCGCCGAAGTGCCGCCGAAGGGTTTCCATCGGCTGAAGCCGGAGGGCGAAGTGCGCCTGCGCGGCGTCGGCATCATCAAGTGCGAACAGATCATCAAGGACGCCGACGGCCACGTGATCGAGCTGCACTGCACGCTCGATCCGGAAACCCGCCACGGCCTGCCCGGCGCCGACCGCAAGGTGAAGGGCACGATCCACTGGGTCAGCGCGAAGCACGCGGTGGCCACCGAGGTGCGCCTGTACGACCGCCTGTTCAGCGTGCCCGCACCGGACAGCGAGGAGGACGGCAAAAGCTGGCTCGACCACGTCAACCCCGAGGCCAAGCGCGTGGTGCAGGCGTGGCTTGAGCCGGCCGCCGCCCGCGTCGAGCCGGAGCAGCGCTTCCAGTTCGAACGGCTCGGCTACTTCGTGGCCGACCGCGCCGACCACCGCGCCGACGCGCCGGTGTTCAACCGCACGGTGACCTTGCGCGACGTCTGGGCCAGGCCGGTCGGCCAGTAAACGGAGCGAAGGCATGCTGCCGCTGCAAATCCATCTCACATTGCCGCCGTGGATCGGTGACGTTGCCGACACCAACCGGCGTTACCAGAGCGACGAGGAGCGCGTGGGCCTGGCGATCGAGCTGTCGCGGCAGAATGTGGATCGCGGCGGCGGCGGCCCGTTCGGTGCGGCCGTGTTCAACAGCCACAGCGGCCGGCTGGTTGCCGTCGGCGTCAACCGCGTGGTGCCACAAAGCTGCTCGGTCGCACACGCGGAAATGATGGTGATCATGATCGCGCAGCAACGGCTCAGCCGGCACCGGCTGAACGAGGATGGCGGCCACTACGTGCTGGCCACCAGTTCGCAGCCCTGCTGCCAGTGCTACGGCGCCAGCGTGTGGGCCGGCATCGACGAGCTGCTGATCGGCGCCCGCGCCGAGGATGTCGAGGAACTCACCGAATTCGACGAGGGCCCGTTGCCGGTCGACTGGATCGGCGAGCTGGCCCGCCGCAACATCGCCGTGCGCCGCGACATCCTGCGCGACCAGGCCCGCGAGGTACTGGCCACTTACGGCGCCACCGGCACACCCTATTGAGCCGCTGGCGCGCCGCGCTGCCGCTGGTCCTGCTGGTGCTGGCAGGCATCGTCCTGTTTGCCTCCGGCTCGCTGGACCAGTTGAGCCCGCACCAGCTGGTGGCGCACCAGGCCGAGTTGCACGCGCAGATCGCCGGGCACCCGTGGCTGACCCGGCTGGCCTTCATCGGGCTGCTGACGCTGACCGTGGCCACCGGGATTCCCGGCACCATCGTGGTGATCCTGGCCGGCGGCTTCGCGTTCGGCGTGGTCGACGCCACGCTGTGCTCGTCGGTCGGACTCACCCTCGGCTCGCTGATCCTGTACCTGGCCAGCCGTTACGCGTTCGGCCCCGGCAGCCGCCAGCCGCCCGCCTTCGTGGCGCGACTGCACCACGGCTTCGAGCGGCACCCGGTGAGCTACACCTTGTTCCTGCGCTTCGTGCCGGTCGTGCCGTTCGGCGGGGTGACCATGGCGCTGGCGTGGCTGCGCTGCCCGCTGTGGCTGTTCCTCGGCGCCAGTTGGCTCGGCGGCACCGTCTCGCTGATCTTCGAAACCTCGATCGGCGCCGGCCTCGGCGACGCCATGGCCATGAGCCGGAGCGACAGCTTCGGCATCGGCCTGTTCATGCACCGCGAAGTGCTGCTGCCACTGGGCGCGATCGCCCTGCTCGCCCTGCTGCCGCTGCTGATCGAGCGCCTTACCCGACGCCACCGTCAGGGGACCAGGCACGTCGACTGAACGCCTGGACTCAGCCCCGACGTGGGTCGATCAGCGCCCCCGGCGACGGCTCAGGCTTCTGTCCGTTCCGAACGGGGTACGTCGGGGGGCTGGATGAACCGCTTCCCAGGCCAAGTCGAAAGATCCTGCCCAAGGTTCAACGGCACCGCCAAACGTCCCAAATCCGTAAATTGACTTTGATTCGGGAACATCCCATATTCCCCGCCAGGCATGGCGTCAGCCCGTGACACAGCACACGGACAAGCTTGTCGGTCAACCGAAATAATACCGGCAACCCTAGGGGGGAATATGCCAGTTTCGATCCACTCCGGTCGGCGGTCCATGTCACCGGCGCACACGCGCTTGCGGCAGACGCAGGTCGCAGCGCGCGCGCGCGGTTTCACCCTGATTGAGCTGATGATCACGGTGGCGGTCATCGCCATCCTCGCTGCCATCGCCGTTCCCAGCTACTACCAATACACCCTGCGCTCGAACCGCTCGGCGGCCGAGAGCTTCATGCAGGAAGTCGCCGGCGCGCAGGAGCGCTACATGGTCGACAGCCGGCAGTTCGCTGGTGCCTTGACCACGCTCGGCTACAACGCGCCGAACACGGTGTCGTCCAACTACAGCGTCGTGACGGGGCTCGCCTCGGCTGCCTCCGGCGGTTACACGGTCACCGCCACGCCGATCAACAACCAGGTCCGCGACACGGGCTGCAAAACGCTCACGCTCGACGGCTACGGCAGCAAAACGGCCAGTACCGGCGCCACGAACTGCTGGAAATGAGCCATGCGCACATCACGTAGCCGCGGCTTCACCCTGATCGAGATGCTGGTCACCCTGGCCATCTTCGCCGTGCTGCTGATGATCGCCGTCCCCTCGATGCGGCCGTTCCTGCAATCGCAAAGCGTCAAGAACGCCTCGATGGACATCAGCTCCACCGTGGCGCTGGCGCGCAGCGAGGCGATCAAGCGCAATACCACGGTCAACGTAACGGCCACCCTCGCGACCGACTGGAGCCGGGGCTGGGCAGTCAGCCAGACCACCCCCGCCGCGACCATCCGCAAGCAGCCTGCCCTCAACAACATCGTCATCACGCCGTCCGACCCAAGCTTCAGCTTCGACGGCAACGGCCGGATGACCACCACGGGTTCCACGTTCACGATCGCGCCCCTCAACAAGACCGGCTCGCAGCCGCTCTGCCTCACCGTCACGGTGGGCGCCACCGGCCGCGTCGAGTCCACCAAGGTCACCTGCACATGAAAAACCAGACCGGCATGATGCTGATCGAGGCGCTGGTGTCGCTGGTCATCGCGGCCATCGCCCTGCTCGGCACCGTCACCCTGATGGCGAAATCCACGCGCAGCGAGATGGAGTCGTACCAGCGGGTGCAGGCGTTGACCCTGGTGCAGGACATGGTCTCGCGCATCAACGCCAACCGGCAGGTCGCCGCGTGCTATTCCAACGGCGCCACCGGCCTCAGCACGACCACCGCCCCCCTGCCTGTCTGCGCCACGGGTGCGCCGACGCCCACGGCCAACCAGGCTGCCACCGCCAACGCCGATCTCGCCGCATGGAAAAGCGCGCTGCTCGGTTCCAGCGAAGTTTCCGGCGGCTCCAAGGTCGGCGCCATGATCGGTGCCGTGGGCTGCATCACTCAGACCGACCCGACCAATCAGATTTATCGCGTCAGCGTCGCCTGGCAGGGCCTGATGCCCACCGCCAAACCAAGCCTGACGTGCGGGCAGGCCGCGATCGGCGATACCAACCTGCGGCGCGTGATCAGTGTCGAAATCCAGATCGCCAACCTCACGACGACATGATGACTCCTCGCGCCCACGGCCAGCCCCTGTCGCATGCCCGCCACCAGGCGGGCATGTCCCTGATCGAGCTGATGATCGCCGTCGCCATCGGCCTGGCGCTGCTGGCCGGGCTCAGTTCGCTGTACGTCTCCACCAGCAAGGCACGCACGGAGTTCAACAAAACTTCCGAGCAGGTCGAGAACGGCCGCTACGCCCTGCAGTCCATCATGCGCGATATCGAGATGGCCGGCTTCTACGGCCGCTCCAGCCTGCCGGTCACCACCGCCAGCTACGCGCTGCCGGATCCCTGCGCCACGGCGCCGGCGTCGATGGGTTTCAGCACCAGCCCACTCACCGTACCGCTCCCGGTTTACGGGCCATCGCTGGCCGCCACCGTTCCCCCGTGCCTGGCGACCACCCTTCCGAACATGCAGACCGGCGCGGAAGTCCTCACGGTCAGCTATGTCGCCGGCAGCACCACCGCCACGGCTGACGGCACCAATTACTACCTGCAGCGATCCAGTTGCGAGACCGACAGCGTATCGATGGTCTACAGCAAGACCGCCGGCGCCTTCACCCTGCACACCAAGGCGCCCATTGCCGGCAACGCCTGCAGCACCACCGGGACCACGGCCGAACTGCGCCAGTACGTCGAGCGCAGCTACTACGTGGCCACCTGCGATGTGTGCAGCGGCACCGGCGCCGATACCACGCCGACACTGAAGATGGCCGAATTCGTGAATGGCGCGATCCAGGTCTCCTCGCTGGTTACCGGCATCGAGGACGTGCATTACAGCTACGGCGTGGACACCGACAACAACGGTTCGCCGGATTGCTACGTCGACAACCCGTCCGTGGACAACAGCGGCGTGCCGGCTTGCGCACCGACCGGCTACGCATGGACCGCGTCGGCCACCGCCAACTGGGCCAACGTCACCGCCGTGCGCGTCAACCTGCTTTCGCGCAATCTCGACAACACCGCCAGTTGGACCGACACCCGCACCTACGACCTGGGCCGCGCCGCGCCGACCCCCGCATATGGCGACCACTACAAGCGGCATGTCTACGGCACCGTCGCACGCATCTGGAACACGGGCGGCCTGAGGGAGAACCAATGATGAAGACTCCCTCGGCCCACGCCCCGCAGCGCGGCTTCACCCTGGTGATGACGCTGATCTTCCTGGTCATCTTCATGCTGTTCGCCATTTCCATGGTCAGCTCAAGCATGATCAACACCAAGGTCGCGGCCAACCAGCAGTACCGGCTGGAAGCCGGCGCCGTGGCGCAGCAGGGTATCGAGCAGGTGATCAGTCAGCCGTTCATCCGGGTGCCGATCACCGCCATCACCCCCGTGGCGGTCGACGTCAACGGCGACAGCATTACGGATTTCACCGCACAGGTCGCGCCTCCCGTCTGCCTCGACAGCAAGGTGATCCCGAACGCGGTCCTGCCTGTGGGCGACGTGTGCAAGGTGCCAAACAACCCCAACGGCAACCTGATCCTGCCCGGTCCGGCCTCCTCGGTATCTCCGCCGCCGGCGGCACCCTCGATGTGCTCCGCGACGCAATGGGACATCCAGTCCGCCGTCACCGATCCGAACAACACTGCCGTCGCGGTCACCGTGCACCAGGGTGCCTCCGTGCAGGTGCCGATCGGCACGCCCTGCCCCAATTAATCAACCTCGCATCCGCTCCCGCGGAGGAATCGTCATGCCACACGCGCGCATTGTCTCGAACCACCGGCTGCGTATCTTCGCTCTGATCGCCGCGGCGTTGGCGCTGCCGGGCATAGCCAGCGGCGAGGATATCTCCCTGTATACCGGCACGCCGACCGGCGGCGGCAAGCCGAACGTCCTGCTTGTCCTGGACAACGCCGCGAATGGCAATTCGGCCACCACGATAGCGCCCGGCAGCAACTGTCCTTCCTGGATAGCCGCCAAGCCAAAGGCACACGACTTCGAACAATGCGCGCTGTACAACCTGATCGGCTCGATTGGCTCGTCGACTAGCGCGTTGAACGGCCAGGTCAACATGGGCTTGATGATGTTCAATCCGGCCAATGGCGGACTGTTCTACTATCCGAGCCCCACGCCAACCGCACCCGGCCCCCTTCCCCTGCTGGACACCGCTGGCGCAGTCACTTTTCAGAACTGGATCATGGGAACCCCTGGAGGGGCGACGGGAATCGGCCCCGGCACGGCTGCTGTTTACACCAACTCGAACAACCTGGATGAATCCATGGAGGAGGCGTGGGCCTACTACACCGCCAGCACGGGTCTGTCCCTAACCAGATACAGCAAGTCGATCTCGGACAAGTGCCAAAAGCTCTTCATCATCTATCTGGCCAACGTGACCGGCAGCAATTCACCCAAAACACCAAGCAGTGCCTCGCTCGCACAATCATCTCTGACGACAGCCAATGGTGGAACCACCCCACCGATCATCCCGTTGAATCCCTCAGGCGACCAGCAAAATTGGGGCGATGAGTGGACGCGCTTCATGTACAACGCCGATCTTTCCGGCATCTCCTCCTCGGTCGCGCATAACAACCAGAACATCATTACCTACACCATCGCCGTTTCAGATGGCTGCGATCAACCATCGGGCAATCAAAAGGCGGATCAGAAATGCATCGATCACATCAACCTGATCAAAAGCATGGCCGGGAACGGTGGCGGCAAATATTTCTATGTAAGTGGGGGTGATGTGGCTGGCCTGATCAAAGCGCTGACCACGATCCTGACTGAAGTACAAGCGACCAACAGCGTGTTCGCTTCGGTGAGCCTGCCGGTCAGTGTGAATGCCCAGGGCACCTCGCTGAACCAGGTGTACGTCGGCATGTTCCGCCCGGATGCCACCGCCGCCCCACGCTGGGCAGGCAACCTCAAGCAGTACCAGCTTGGCTTTGACTCAAACAACAACGTTCAGCTTGAAGACTCGCTGAGTCAGCCGGCGATTACCAACAGCGGCACCGGCTTCATTACTCCCTACGCGCTCAGCTTCTGGACGGCGGACCGGCAGACCGGCACCACTGGCACCACCACCGGCACCGGTACCGGCACCGGTACGCGCAACGGTCCGTTCGCCCTCAAGACCGATGGCACCGGCTACACCAGCACCCTCGTCACCAACTGGCCGCCCAACGGCTTCTGGATCAACAATGCGACCGGTGCCGGTGGGGCATTCGACGCCCCCGACGGCCAGATCGTCGACAAGGGCGGCGTCGCCGAGATGACACGCGCGGACTACCTCACCGATCAGACGAGCCGCGTGATCTATACCTGCACCACGGTGGGCGGCTGTCCCACCACAGGTACGCTGCCCAAATTCGATGCCGCCACACTGGGCAGCAGCACCGCTTTCGGCACTACTACGACCACCGATACGACGACCCTGATCAACTGGGTCCGCGGCACGGACAATAACACCGGCACCGGCGCCGAGACCCAGAAAGGGCCCGGTGCTCCGGTCACCGTGCGTCCGTCCATCCACGGCGACGTGCTGCACTCGCGACCGGCAGTCGTCAATTACGGTGGCTCCATCGGCATTGTGGTGTTCTACGGTTCCAATGACGGCATCTTCCGTGCCGTCAACGGCAACAAGGATGCGACCGCTCCCGGCGTCATCACCATGTCCCCAATAGCCCCGGCAACCACCGGACGCCTGGTGCGCCCCGGCGGCGAGTTGTGGTCGTTCATCGCCCCGGACTTTTTCGGCAAATTCCAGCGCCTGCGCAACAACACCCCAGGGCTCACGCTGGATTACCCCGCCACCAGCAGCGGCAAGGACTACTTCTTCGACGGTACCACCACGGTCTACCAGGACCTGCGTGTCGCCGCCAGCCCGAAGACCTACCTCTACCTCACGACGCGTCGTGGCGGCCGCCTGATCTACGCGTTCGACGTGAGCGACCCGACCAAGCCACCAGTATTCCTGTGGAGCAAGACGAACGCCGACATCGCCGAACTCGGCCAGACCTGGTCACAGCCCAAGCTGGCCCTGGTCAAGGGTCACACCGATGTCAGCGGCAATCCCATTCCCGTCGTCATCATGGGCGGTGGCTATGACCCTGCCGAGGACACCGACCCGGTAGCCGTTGCCGATACCATGGGGCGCGCGATCGTGGTGCTGGACGCTTTCAACGGCAATACGGTTTGGACCGCCTGCAAGAGCGGCTGCACGACGACGGTCGCCGGCATGACCTATGCGATCCCTGCTGACATCACTTTGCTTGATCGCGATGGCGATGGTTATACCGACCGCCTTTACACCGGCGATCTGGGTGGCAACATCTGGCGTGCCGACATCAACGACTCCGCGCCGACAAACTGGACGGTGACCAAGATCGCCAGCCTCAGTGGTGGAACCAGCACCACTGCCCGCAAGTTCTTCTATCCGCCCGATGTCACCCCGACCACCAGCTTCGACGCGGTTGTGGCCGCCAGCGGTGACCGCGAGCATCCGCTGCTGGCGAATGCGTCGTCCACCGTGGTCAACCGTTTCTACATGCTGAAGGACACCAACACCGGCACCAGCGTGGCCACCGGCTGGACCACGATTACCGAGTCCTTGCTGACCGACGAAACCGGTGCTGCCGCAGGAACGACACCGCCCTATTCCTCCACCAGCACCACGTCGGGCTTCTATGTCACCTTGGGCACATCCGGTGACGGCGAAAAGGCTGTGAATGCGCCTTTGACGGTCGCGGGCTATACCTACTTCGGCACCAACACACCGTTTGACCCCAAAAGGAACCCCGACATGTGCTACCCGAACCTGGGTATCGCCCGCGGATACGCGATCAACTTCCTGACCGGTGCGGGCCTGAACAACAAGGGCTACATCACCTTCGACGGTGGCGGCCTGCCGCCCTCACCGGTATTCGGCCTGGTCGAAATCAATCCCGGCAGCGGCGTGTACACCCCAGTCCTGATCGGTGGCGGCAACCAGACCGGATCAGCGGTAGGCGGCAACAACACCTCGGCGCTGGGTGCCAACAAAGTCACCCCGCCCAATACCGGCAAGCGCAAGCGTACCTACTGGTTCACCGAAGGTCTGAAATAGCCGCCGAACTCAGCAGGCGCGACCATCCAGTCGCGCCTGCGCCACGGCCTCTGGCGAGGCGGATCGCTCGCGATGGCCGTTGCCCTCGCAACCGGCGCCACCCTATTCGAAACCACGACGGATGTAGGCTCCGCCACTCGTATGCCGCAAGGTGCCGCCGCCAGTTCCTGCTTCACCGGGGACCAGCAGGCAGTTCGCCTCACGCGTTCCAGTACGGCTGTCAATCTGCCCATTTCGCGCTAGTGTTGCGTCGGGTCCGGATCATCCGGATGCATGGGCAAGGACCGGACCCGGCCCGGCGCGCTGGCGCGGAGTAATGCAGGGGAGGTGGGGGCGGATGGACATGGCGACCAACTCCTGGCCCGCACGCCTGTGGCAGCGCACGTCGCTGATGCAGCGGCTGGCCTTCGTGGCACTGGTACCTGCCCTGATCACCGCCGCACTGCTGGTGACCTTCCTGACCCAGCGCCAGCTGTTCAACCTGCGCCAGATGGCGCGCAGCAACGCCGAGGCGATCGCCACGCAGGCGGCCTCGATCAGCCTGCAGCCACTGCGCACGATGCAACTGCGCGAGCTGGTGCGGATCACCGACTCGATCGGTGACCTGCCGCACGTGACGCGCGTGCAGATCCGCACCACCGCCGGCCAGATCCTGGCCGATCATCACGAGCCCGACGACAGCCGTGACCCACAGGAGACCCTGACCGTGGTGCGCGACGTGTTCGATCGCGACCAGTCCGGGAAAACTGTGCTGGGTTCGGTGCTGGTGGACGTGAGCCTGCACGACGCGATCGCCGCCCAGCACGCAAGCCTGCGCTACGCCCTGGCTGTCCTGCTGTTGAGTCTGCTCGTCGCCGGCGTGATCGGCTGGCAGGCGGCAAGCTGGATCAGTGCGCCGTTGTGCCATCTGGCCGGTGCCGTGCGCCAGCTTGGCCAGGGCCATCGCCAGGTGGCGGTGGCGGTGACCGACCGCACCGAGATCGGCGAGCTGCAGCAGGGTTTCAACCATGCGGCGGCGGCGCTGTACGACGTGCAGCGCGGCATGGAGCAGCAGATCGAACAAGCCACGCAGGAACTGGCCCACAAGAACGCCGCACTGGAAGCGGCCAGCCTGGCCAGGTCGCGCTTCCTGGCGGCCGCCTCGCACGACCTGCGCCAGCCGTTGTACGCGCTGACCCTGTTCTCCTCGGCACTGGCCGTGGACGAACACGACCCGCAGCGGCTGGACCGGATCGCCCACATCCAGGAATGCGTGCAGTCGCTCGACCACCTGTTCAGTGAACTGCTCGACCTGTCGCGGCTGGAAACCGGCGCGGTGCAGGTCGAGATCGGCGAGTTCCCGCTCGATCATGTTCTCGCCGAAGTCAGCCGCAATTTCGACATGGTCGCGGAGCAGCGCGGGCTGCAGCTGACGATCCACCCTACCCGGTTGTGGGTACGCAGTGACCGCACCATGCTGACCCGCATCCTCAACAACCTGGTCAGCAACGCCCTGCGCTTCACCCGCCATGGCGGCGCGCTGATCGGCACCCGGCGCGCCGGCGATGGGCGGATACGCGTCGAGGTATGGGATACCGGCAGCGGCATCGCGCCGGAGCATCTGGCCAGCGTGTTCGACGAGTTCTACCGCATCGACGACCGTCCCGACACCGGGCTCCAGGACGGCTCGCACTCGGGTCTGGGCCTGGGTCTGGCCACCGTGCAGCGGCTGGCGGAGTTGCTCGATACCGAGGTCCGGGTGAAATCCCGGCTCGGCCGTGGCAGCGTGTTCCACTTCCAGCTGCCGATCGCCACCGCACGCTCGGAATCGCCCGTACCCGACGACGACGTATTCGCCGACCTGGCCGACAAACGCGTGCTGGTCGTGGATGACGACCCGGCCATCCTTTCCGGCATCCGCTTCCTCCTGCGCAGTTGGGGCTGCGACGTGGAAGTGGCCGAGGATCGGCGGCAGGCACTGGAAGCCATCGAGAACTGGCCCGGACCACCCGACATCGTGATCTCCGACCTGCACCTGCGCGGCGGCGAACGCGGCCTCGACGTCTTCGCCGCGCTCGACCAGCACTACCAGCGCGATGGCGGGGCGCCGTTCGCGCGCCTGCTGGTCACCGGCGAGACCCGCATCGAGCGCCTGCGCGAGATCATCGCCGCGAAGATTCCGCTGCTGTACAAGCCGGTTTCGCCGCAACAGCTGCGCAGCGCGATGATGTCGGTGTGGGCCGTCACCCGCGGCGACGACTGAAGCCGCGCACGACCGCTGGCAAGGACAAAAAAAAGAGCGCCCGTCAGGACGCTCCGAAAACTGGTGGGTCGTCCGGGATTCGAACCCGGGACCAATAGATTAAAAGTCGCATTCATGCAGTTCATCCAGACGTTTAGCCGTCTAAATGCCTGCCAAAATCTCATCAATCGCGGTCGCATGTTCCGCATACTGCGAGGGCGCAAGATGCGCGTAGCGCCTAACCATCTGCTCGCTTGACCACGCGCCCAAGTCCTGGACTACGAACAGAGGCGTGCCGTGCTGAACATGCCAGCTCGCCCAAGTGTGCCGAAGATCATGCCATCGGAAATCCCTGATTCCGGCTCGCTCCAAAGCCCGACGCCACGCCCGCGTGTTCGCTGAAACGAACGGCCGACCCTGATACGTGAACACCCTCAACGGGTGTTTTTTCTTGCACAGCTTCAGCACATCGACCGCCGCCTGATTCAGCGGGATAGAGAAGTCGCGCCGCCCCTTCGCTTCGTCGGCATGCACCCACAGCATGCGGCGGCGCAGATCAACCTGCGGCCATTCAAGCCGGACCACGTTAGATTGCCGAAGGCCCGTGGCGAGGGCAAAAAGTACAGTGAGCCTCTGATGATCTGGAAGGTGCTGTAACAGCATGGTGACCTGGCCAGGACGCAGCCAACGGATGCGCCGGCCAGACTCCGGAAAGAGTTCGATATGCGGCACGGTGTCGATCCAGCGCCACACATGCATGGCACGGCGGAGAATCGAACGAATCAGCGCGAGGTAGCGGTTCGCCGTAGCCGGCGACGCCTCAGTGGCTTTCAGACGGGCCACCGCCATGATGCGCGGCCGGTCGATGCTGGACAGGCGCAGGCGACCCCAGCCAGGCCGCAACCAAGCAATCTTCGCCTCATCCTGATACAGCGACGATTTGTAATGCTTGTCGAGAAGCCACGCGGCCGCGGCATCATTCCAGGTATGCATGCCGCCTACTGATCCAACAGGAGACCCCGGGAATCGCAACGCACAGGACGGCCCCCAGTCCCCACGGCCTGCCGATACGAAGAACCATCGACCAGGAAAACATAGCCACCGTGACACTCTTCGCCGGGAAGAAGGGTCGGAACACCCGAAGATGGTGCACGAGGAGCCGCCAGAACGGCCGCAGGAGCATCCACAGAGGCAACAGCACGCAAGGCAGGGGTAGACACCGGCACAGCGGCAAGAGGTGGTCTGTCAAGCTCAAGCGCACGCTGAAAAATATAGCGGTACATGGGCAGCGTCGCCAGAACCAAGACCGCAGCAATCACGTAATACGTCCCTGCCCTCATCGCACACCCCTGAGATTTCCGCATCGATGCTACCCCAAAGAGCCGAAAAGCGGGTTTTGCGGGAGAAGGTTGATGCTGCCGAATCACCACCGAAGAGGTGCGGGCCGGATGGATCATGCGTTCCAGGTGGAGGACGCACCGGCCCTTAGAGACGCCCTCCCGGGCTCGCCTTCGGCCGGCAGGACCACCAGCGCGCACAAGACTACTTACCGGAATAGGACGAGAGTCCAGGCCCCTGGACCAGCTCAGGCGGCGTGTAGGGCTTGGAAATCGTGCGCTTGTGCCATTGCGTATCGTCAGGGGCGCCGGAAGCCCCCTGCCCCTGATCGACCACAGCCCCAGGCGCCAAAGACGAAGGCGCGGACTCCACAGCGACGAGAGGCCACGCCGTGACGATCATGGAGGACTTGCCGGCCGACAGCTTCACGCCGTAGCCGTAAACCTCCACCGACACGCCCAGCTCGCGCACCTGGTCGAGCGTGAGACGGTCCAGAATCATGCCCTGATCCTGACGCCACTCGATCACGCCGGCAACGGGACGACCCGGCACCGACACAGTACCGGCCAGGCGTGCGCGCGCCTTGTCAGACAGGTCAAAAACGTAGGCTTGCCCGTCTTTCAACTCCGCATGCGACTCATGCGCGACGGCCACCGAGGAACCAGCACGCGGCAGGACTTGCCCGGTATCCAGCACGCCAACCGCAGGCGCGGATGCGGCAGGCACGGGATGCGGCACGGACTTGGCCAAGCCCGAATGACCGCTAAAAAACGAGGTCAGCGTGTAAACGCCGAACCCGACCACCGGCACGACAAACAACGCGTATTTGCCGATCTTTTTCAAGACCGTGGAGCCGCCTGCCTTGTACACGTCGCGATTGTTGGAACCCTCAGCATAACCGCGATAAAGCGGGAACATCGCAGGATCGTAAGCGAAAGTCTCCACACCAATCTTCTCGAACCTCTCAGGCCCGAGCGCGTGATAACGCGTCACGTTGTATCGACCATCCATGCCGACAGCGGTCAACTTCTGGAAAAGGTTTTTCCGTTCGATGCGACCGCGCACCGACGAGTGAAGGCGCCGGTAAAACTGAGTCATCAGCACCACATCGCCGCCATTCTGGCCAATCAGTGCGAAAAACTCTTCGACAGCCGGATTGATCGCCTCACGCGACGCCACATAAAACCCGTGACATTCATCGATCACACAAAGCGAATCTTGCAAATGCGGCGGAATCTTCCAATCACCCTCTTCGTTCTTGACAGCCAGAAACTTACCGCGAACTTCGTTGCTGGTCAGATGAATCAGGCGAGCATCAAGCGTCGCCATGTCCATCTTCAAGTAATCCGCAACAGCTTGCCGCCTAGCAGGCTCGTCTAGACCGTTGAGCCTCGCGTACACCACACGACCCGCCAACAGCGCGGGCAGAATGTGAAACTTCATCACGTCGTAAGACTTACCCGAGCGCGGAATCCCTTCGTTAAAAACGATCATGTGTCACCACTGGAAGAGCGTGAGGAATTTGCGCAGCAGGCGGAACGCGTAGCCGGCACCGATCAACGCCAACGCGGCCGGAATCTGCAACTTCACCATGAAGAACCCGGCAATCGGACCCGCCTGCCCGAGCAGGTTGCCCATCGAGTTATTCGCGATCCAATCGGGAACCGGAATCGACGCGATAGCCAGGGCCACGACGCCGAGCACAGCCGCCAAGACATACGTCACCAGGTCTTTGAAAAACTGCGCGATGGCCGCGAAAAAAACGTTGAATGCATACGCCAGCCAGCCAGTGATGCGCGAGAGCCAGCCGGTGCCCGTCGTCTGCGCCGGAAGCCCCGTGACCTTGCCAAAGCCGCGACCGAGCGAACCAATCGGACCCGAGGTAAGCGTGCCACCACTGGTCAAGCACGTCTGCTGATCACTGCCCTGGACCGTAACGCAGGTCGAGCCGTTCGGGCCGAGGGAGCCATCCGAACAAACAATGACCCCGGACACCAGCGAACAGCCTGCCGGGAGCGTGCCATTGGCACGCGCAGTCGACGGCACGAGCATGGCCCCTACCCCGAGCAGGCCCAGCAGCAAGACGAGCGCCGCGGCCTTAATAGATGGCAATACGAAACGCACTGAACGCCCCCACGGCAAGCACCATGTACCCAGCCAGCGCGAGCAACGCGAGCATGCCCGAGCTGCAGAAGAAATCGAACGAGAAACCCGAAGGGCCCCAATACTTGTTGCCGGGAATTTGCCACGTCGGACACGTGGAACCACCCAGAGACACGGCAAAGAAACCCGAGGCGGAGGACATGATGGGAGAGCTAGAAACCTGCGCCTTGAAATCGCCGTAGACACTGGCAGGCGTATCCGTCCCGGGCGTGTAAAGCTGCCCCATGTTGCCGTCCGCGTTACCCACGTCGCAAGCACCCGTCGTGCACTTCGCGGCAGTCGATGACGACGAGGCAGGAACGTCCGTCTTCGTGACAGAGACACCGGTAGTGACACCCGTAGAGTTACCCGACCCCGTGCCCGAACCATCGCCCGTCGTGGTCGTGGTACTGCTGCTGGTCGTGGTGCTGCTGCTGGAAGATGCGGGCGTGCTGGTCGTGCTGGCGGTCTCGGTCGAATTGTTGGCCGAGGAAGACGACGACGCAGGAGCAGCAGCAGGACCAGCACTGGACGTCACGCACTTACCGCTGATCGGATCGCAAAAGGTCTTCGACCCATCGGCGTTGACAGTGTCAGAAGACTTCGATGGAACGACACCAAGCTTCGGAGTGCCAAGCGAAGGGCACGCGTTGCCGGTCAACATCTGCGCGCCGGAATTCGGACCACCAAGGACAAACGACATTTCGCACATATTGGTGCCAGACGTACACGCCTCACCAGTCACAGAGGACTGCGTGTAGTTGGTACCGGCCGGGACAATAGACCCAGCAGTACAAAAGGCGCTCGCAGGAACCGCACCGGTAAAAACATATTGATTAGTCGAATAATCGCCAGCACCGTCAAACGTCCAATGAACGCAAACAAGATGGATGCCGCACGCCGCATTACTGGGAGAAGGCCCAGCAGCACAGTGATCATTGCCGATACGCCCAGAATTAGACGGGGAATTCTTGAAATTAAGCCAAGAAGCACTAGCGCGGTACGTCTCACACGAAGCCATGGCCGCGTCATAAGACGGATTCTCAGAGGCGCGAACGGGACGCGGAAAAACCATGGCGAACCCGACGAACACAACACAAAGAAGGAAGCGAAAAAAGTTAATCATGACTAAAGCCAGAAGCAGCCGCCCAGGCGCACAGCGCACCGAGAAAACCGCAGAAGAGATTCATAATCACGGCCTGCCCTCATCCTCGCGACGACGTTCCTCAGCCCACTCAAAATCATCCCACTCATCTTCCGTCCATTCCGACATGGGCTTTTCTTCGGGGTCAGGCGCTTCCAGGAGAAGCGGTTCACTGGATTCATCGGCAGGCGAATCGTCTTCGGTATCCAGCTCGCGCACGTCGTCGGAAACGTCGGAAAAATCCGCATCCGGTCGCGCGTTATTGGCCTCGCGACCACGCGCCGCCCAGAAATTATCGTCATATTCCATCGTGCCCGGTTCGCCCCCGACATAGACAGGAGAACCACCGAAGAACCCGGCGACCTTGCGCACCATGTACGCAACGAACAGCACACCCGCGATGACCAAACCGGCACCAATCAACGCGGAAATCACCGGCGCATTGTCAACCAGCGAAAACGCGTCCTGACCCGCTTGACTGGCCGTATAGGTGCCCGAACACGGACCGCCCGAAACAGAGGCGCCGCCGATGCCGCAAGGTGGTAATTGATCGGGCATACCGTATCCGTCCAGGTCGAGAAAAGTAACGGGCGAGGAATCCCCCGCCCGTTGGTGTCACACGGCTTAGCCGAAGAAGCGAGCCACCTTCTTGGTCGCCCACTTGGCGAAGCCGACGCCGGCCAGGATCACACCGGCACCGACGAGCGCCGTGATGGCGGTGGAACTGTCCAGACCCGTCAGGATCGAGGAGAAGTCCGGGCCAACAGCGAACGCGTTCACCGAAGCCACGGCCGAGCCGGCAGCGGCAGCAACACCCAAGGTCTTTGCCTCTTTCATAAAATCACCCTTTGATTGATCGACCGAAATTGGTCATTTGTCATCGAACATCGAAACAACGGCCCCCACGCAGCGCGCGCCCAGATACATCACCATCACCAAGCCCCACGCCCCGAAGAACCACCCCAGCGCTTGATCGGACGTCGGGGCCGCAAACGCGTCCTGAACTACCTGATAAACGCCGTATTCGCTTCCAGAGACCAGCACGTAACCCGTGCACTCGCCCACGGTCTGACCCGTCGGGGTCAGGGTTCCGTCAGCATTGAGAGTCACGCATTGAGCCATGAGAGCGAATCCTTTTAGCCGTCTAGACGGCTATTACTTCTGAACGGACGCAGCGGGCTGCGCCTTGATCTGCGGCAGCGGCACCAGGACGGCACGACTCATGGTCAGACGACCATTGGCGACCGCGAAGGATTCCGGCGCCAGGGTGTATTCGCCCGGCGCGAGCTGCTTGCCGGGGTCCAGCGTCAGCTGAAACGCCGTGGGCAGACCGTCGATTTCCAACACGGCCCACTGCTTGATGCGCTGGCGCGTAACGCCTTCCCAGGTGGATTCGAACGGCTCCACGGCCTTGTTCAGTACGTTGATTTTCATGCTGCTAACTCCGTTGGTTGTTGGTCGATCCGATAAGCCCACACTTGCCCGCCAGCGCCTACCACCACGCGCCACGGAGACGGCAAGAATTCCCCCGTGAATTTGTCCATATATCCGCCCGACACCTTGCGAATGTCCGCCCGGCCCGTCAGTGCATCGCGAACCCACATCGGCGCTTGCCAGTAACGAACATGCCGCCGCCCCTCAGGCAACAAGCCACCGTGACCGGACATGCGCGCACCGCGAGGGTAATTTCGCGCTTGGTCCGCCGTGGTCTTGCTGGCGTACTTCATGACATAGCCGATGGGCGACTGCGCCGTAATCACGTTGGCCTGCCCGTGCGGCCACCACCTAGCCGTATCCACGAACGGCAGATATTTGCCCTTCGGAAGCCACACCACGACGTGATAATGAATCGCGCCGCGCTTCTGCAATTCCGCAACCCACACGTAGCGGAAACGGATATTCCGCGAGCGGCACCACATCATCATCGCGTTGCGAAACTTCGCCAGATGCCCGGCTTCCCATGCCTCGCCATCGGCATAGGTCAGGGTCAGAAACTTTTTGTTCCACAGCTGCGCATTGCGCTCACCGTGGGCATCGAAGTGAAGCAGCCGAGCGGCATGGCCGACCGAGGTACGCATGCGCTTGAGACGTGAGGCTTCCCGGTTGACCGCCAATCGTTCGCGAACCGGCCGGTTTTCCTGCACCTCGTGTGCCTCAGACACACTTGTTGCATTAGTGATAAACCCCAGGGCCAACGGCTGCGCGTCGCTTCGCTCCGCGCAGGCGTTGGCCCTGCTGAACTGGCAAATATCACCCATTCCATTTGCTCCGAGCGATATCCAGAAACGGCGCATTGATCGCGGCGTCCTGCTGATTACGAGTCGCCCAATACAGGCGCGTCCTACGCACGGCGAGCCTGTCCGCACCATCCAGCATGGGGAACACTTCGTCATTGCAAACAGGCCCGTTTTGGAAGCCGGGCGGGTATAGATCGAACGGTTCGACCCCCATCCCCGACACCGGAGACGAGGACGGCGGACAGACAGGCGGCTGATACTTGGCGAGCAGGTAGTGGTCACGCATCGCCATCGTCCATGTCCGACGCCGTAGCAAGGTTGTCGGCGAGCGAGTCCGCCGTCAGCGCAAGTACGAAATGCAACGTCTGCTGATTGTTCACCTGGGCGCGATCCGCAAGACGCCGACAGCACGCCAACAACGCGCTGGTTTCGGCCATGGCAACCGGCGAATTTTCCTCATCCCTCGACATGCGCACACTCCAAGCCGACGCGTTGAAGCGCCAGATGAATAAATGAATACGATTGTTCGGACTGGGCGAACGGAACCGGCCTGCCCTGCTGAGCGAGCCATTCACGATGGATCGAATGGGCATCCCACTTCGTCAGCTCACGACGCAGCGGAAGCGGCACTTCCACACCCGCTTTGCAGATCAGCGATATAGCCGTCCGAATGCCGTTGCGCATGCCTTCGGCGTAGACCATGCCCGCGTCCGCTTCGACAATTGTCGACTGGCGCGCGGTCATAGATCACCCCGATGCATGAGCCAGGAGACAGCGCGCCCGACCTTGCGGCCAAACTCAGCCAGGCCGAGAAAGAACACGTAAACGGCCAGCAGTGAAAGAGCGACATTCACGGTTCGCGCTCCTCGCCGGTTTGGCAGTAGAAGCAAATATCGTGGCCTTGATCGACCTCGCCGTTTTCAAAAAGCGAGCCACACTCCGTGCAACGGTCAACGTGGTCGGATTCGCTTTCGTCGGCATCCTCATCGTCACCCTGATACGAGGAACCCTCAGCGCACTCATCAACCCAAACCAGATCGAAAGCGGTCACGACTCCGCACTCCGGGCATTCATCCTCGTCAAGGTCATCAATCAGCGACTTGTCCATCTGCGAACCACAAACATTGCACTCAGCAAGCGTGCCCATTACTGCCCCCACACGATGCGATCAAACGCACGCGAAAAGCGCCGCCAGGTGGGGCAGCGACGACGAAGGAAAAGAAGGATTCCGCGACCGGACAGAACACCCACACAGCCGCCGATGTAGCAGGCCACGAACGCGCCGACGAACCCGGCAAGCCAAAGCGCGTTGATGATCTGGACAACCTGATCAACCGTCACGGTGTTCATGGCCGCAAACCGCGAGACGTGAGAACACCACGCTCGACAACGTGTTTCGTCGCAGACCCGTCCTTATGCATCTCAACGACCGAGACGCGCCGACCGAGCCGGTAAGCCGACAAGGCCGCATCCTGCTGCGCGTGCGAGCGATGCTCTTTGCGCATGGCCTGATCAATCCGTTGTTCCTCAGCGGACATGGGCTGGGTATGCCTCACTTCGCACCCCCACCGACGTTCCCAAGCGCGCGGCGAAGCCGAAACATGCCCTCCCCGGTGCGCGAAATCTCGTCAGCAGCACCGATCAGTTCGGCAACGGCGGCATACACCCCGGCTCGACAGTTCGCCTCGGGCAGTGAGCAAGACGTATCGTTTGCCCAAGCCGCCAGCGCAGCCATAACCGCGCTCATGACATGCCCCAGGAACGTTCCGCCGCCCTGCCCTCAACCACCGACAGGGGTGACGGCATTGCGACAGAGCGGCGGGAACTCGGGGAAACGGGATAGCCAGCACAACCGGCCAAATTGGCCCGAAGGCGAGCATTGAGCTTGGCGAGTCGGTAGACCACGACTACGAGCCAGAACGCGGCAAGGAGGAACGGTATTGCGACGAGAATGTACATCGGTAAGCCCCTGTCGATGTAAGCCACCTGCTTACAGGCTGGACTGTATAGTGCGTGCTTACAGCAATGTCAACAGGATGCTTACAAATGAGCGCGACCTACGAACTGTTCACCGCGTGGAAAGCCAAGAAGGGCCTCACCAGCGACAACCAGGGCGCGCTGGCGCTCGGGGTGACCCGGATGGCGGCGAGCGCATGGAAGAACGGGAGGAACGCCGAAATCCCCTTGATCGAGAGGATGGCGAAAGAGCTTAAAGAGGACCCCGCCGCATGGGCGATGATGGTCCTGGCCGAACGGACGATCGGCGAAGAAAGGCGAGCCATTGAAAAACTCGCCCGGGGACTGCTGGTGGGTCGTCCGGGATTCGAACCCGGGACCAATAGATTAAAAGTCTACTGCTCTACCAACTGAGCTAACGACCCATCATTGCAAAACTCAAGCGAACAATTTTACGGGCTGGGCGGCAGCGGCACAAGCAAGCGCACCGCGACGCTCAGGCGTAGCGCGTGGGATCAGCCAGCCCCGCCTCGCGGAAACCCTGCGCGCGCAGCCGGCAGGCGTCGCAATGACCACAGGCGCGGCCGTCACTGTCGGCCTGATAGCAGCTGACCGTGGCCGAGAAATCCACGCCAAGGCGCTGGCCCTCGCGCGCGATGTCAGCCTTGCTCATGCGCATCAGCGGCGCATGGATACGGATGCCGGCGCCTTCGACGCCGGCCTTGGTGGCGACGTTCGCCAGGGCCTCGAACGCCTCGATGAAGGCGGGACGGCAATCCGGGTAGCCCGAGTAGTCGACTGCGTTGACCCCGCACCAGATGTCGCTGGAACCGAGCACCTCGGCCCAGCCCAGCGCGATCGACAGCATGATGGTGTTGCGCGCCGGCACGTAGGTCACCGGAATGTCGCCGCTGTCGACGGTATCCAGCGGCACGTCGATGTCGGCGGTCAGCGCGGAGCCGCCGATGCTGCGCAGGTCGATGCCGACGGTCTTGTGCTCGACCGCACCGAGCATCTTCGCCACGCGATCGGAGGCGGCCAGCTCCGAGTTGTGACGCTGGCCGTAGGCCACGCTCAGCGCATGCACCTGGTAGCCCTGCTCGCGCGCCAGCGCGATGGTGACGGCCGAATCCATGCCGCCGGAGACCAGAACGACGGCTTTGCGCAATGTGCTTTGAGACATGATGTATTCCACCTGGAGTGACCGGTCACCGGTCGCGAACGCCACCGGCAACACAGGCCGGCGCGCGGGCTTTTTTTGTCGCTTGCGGCGATATGGCCGTCTGTCACTTTCCGGCTGCGTCGTTCCACAGCAGCTTGTGCAACTGCAACTGGAAGCGCACATCCAGCTTGTCGGCGATGATCCACTCGGCCAGATCGCGTGGCTCGATCGCACCGTGCACCGGCGAGAACAGCACCATGCAGCGACCCGCCAGCGCATGCTCGGCCAGCATCGCGCGCGCCCATTCGTAATCGGCACGGCTGGCGATGACGATCTTGATCTGGTCGTGCGGCAGCAGGTGGTCGAGGTTCGACCACAGGTTGCGCCGGCTCTCGCCCGAGTCCGGTGCCTTCAGGTCCATCACCTTGCGCACGCGCGGATCGACCATGGAGACGTCCAGCGCACCGGAGGTTTCCAGCGACACTTCGTAGCCGGCGTCGCACAGCTTGCGCAGCAGGATAAGGCAGCGCTTCTGCGCCAGCGGCTCGCCGCCGGTCACGCAGACGTGCCTGGCACCATGCGAGGCGACCTCCGCAAGGATGTCGTCGATCGCGTGCCAATTGCCGCCGTAGAACGAATACTCGGTATCGCACCAGACACAGCGCAGCGGGCAGCCGGTGAGGCGCACGAACACGGTGCGCCAGCCGATAGCATCGGCCTCGCCCTGGATCGAGTGGAAGATCTCGGTGATGCGCAGGCGCTCGGCAACGGCCGCTGCGGGCGTGCCGGACGCCTCGCGCACGTCATTGCCGCTCATATCGCTATCGCTCAGTTGCCCGACTGCAGTTGCAGGCGCTGCAGGCGTTCCTGGGCCAGGCTGGCCACCTTGGAACCCGGGTACTTGGTGGTGACCTGGGTCAGCGTGGCCTTGGCCGCCGCGGTCTGCTTGAGCTCGAGCTGGCTGTAGCCGACCTTGAGCAGCGCGTCGGGTGCCTTGTCGCTCTGCGGAAACTGGCTGAGCAACTGCTGGAACGACTCCAGCGCGACCGGGTAATTGGTGGTGGCGTAATACGACTCGCCGAGCCAGTACCAGGCATTCGGCGCCAGCGCATGATTCGGGTACTGCTGGATGAAGCTGCGGAACTCGCGCGAGGCTTCCGCGTAATTGCCCGCACGAATCGCCTTGAAGGCCACGTCATAGGCAGCCTGAGCTGCGGCCGGATCGCCGGCGGCGGCGCTGCCGCCCGTGGCCGGCTGGCTCGTCGTGTTGCTGGCGGTAGCGGCGGCACTGCCCGCGGCGACCGGGTTGCCGGCCTGCGTCTGCGGGTTGTTGCCTGTCGCGGCGGCACCGCCCGCACTGCCTCCCTCGAGACGCCCCATGCGGGCGTCGAGATCGGTGTACTGGGCCTTGTTCTTGTCATCGAGCGTCTGCAACTGGTGCTGCAGTTCCTCGATCTGTCCCTGCAACTGCTGCACCTGTGACTGCAGCTGCTGCATCTGATTGACCATGCCGGTACCGGACTGGTCCTTGTTCTGTGCCTGCTGTTCCAGCCGCGTGACGCGATCGGCGAGACTCAGCCGCGAGTCCTGCGCGAATACCGGGAACGCGAACAGCATGGCGGACGCGATGGCGCCCGCCATGCTGAACCTGGCTGCAAAGCTGTTAGCCAGTCGCTTCATCATTACTGCGCCGTGTAGACGATCTCGACGCGGCGGTTCTTGCTCCAGCAATCCTCGTTGTGCTCACGGCACACCGGCTTCTCTTTGCCGTAGCTGATCACTTCGAGCTGGCTGGCCGAACCACCGTTGGCCTGCAGCGCGTCGGAGACGGCATTGCCACGACGCTCGCCGAGGCCGAGGTTGTACTCGCGGGTGCCGCGCTCGTCGGTGTTGCCTTCGAGACGGATGTGCGAGGTCGGGCGGTCCTGCAGGTACTTGGCGTGGCACGCCATGATCTGCTGGAACTCCGGCTTGATTTCGGTCTTGTCGAAATCGAAGTACACGACGCGCTGACGCAGGCAGGCATCGGTATCGAGGTCGGCAGGGGTGTACTTGCCATCAGACACGGGGGCCTGGGTCGGAGCAGCCTGCTCCGGAGCGGGCTGCGGTTTGACTTCCTGCTTCTTGGAGCAAGCGGCCGCGCCTACGCAGAGCAGGGCAACCAGGGCGACGCGAACGGTCTTATTCATGGTGACGTTCCTTACGGGTTGAGTTCCGACAAACGATGACGACTGAGGTTACGGGACAGCTGACGCCGGTTGACCGGCTGTTATTTTGACACTGAAAGATCGACAGTGCGTGATTCTGCACGGTCGCCCTGACTGGCCATGACGCGGCAAGGCGCCACAACCGGAAACCGAAACGCGCCGCGAGGGCGCTGTCCGGGCCCATTCCCTGGGCATCACGTTGCCGCACTTGCGTGCAGCAGCATGAAAAATTCAACGTTGCCGGTATGGCCCCCAGGCGGGTTCGCGCACGTCGCCATCGGAAAGTACGAGGCGCTGGCGAACCAGACCGTCAGCCGATACGGCGTACAACACGCCGCGACGTCCTTCGGTAGCGGCATACAGCAGCATGCTGGCATTCGGAGCAAAACTCGGGGACTCGTCGATCGGGCCCGGCGAGAGGGAGCGCACCTGGTCACCCAAGCTGCGATCCATGATGACAATACGATACACGTTCCCGTTGCCCTGCACCATCGCGATCTGCTTGCCGTCGTAGCTCACCGAGGCGTTCGCGTTGTTCTGGCCCTGGAAGCTGATCCGCTGCGGCGTGCCGCCGCTGGCCGGGACCTGGTAGATCTGCGGCCGGCCGGAACGGTCGGAGGTGAAAAAGATGCTCTGCCCGTCCGGCGCCCAGACCGGCTCGGTGTCGATCGCCAGGCTGTTGGTCAGCCGGGTTTCGTGGCGGCTGGCGAGGTCCAGCACGAACAATTCGAGATTACCGACGTAGGACAGCGCCACCGCCAGCTTGCTGCCGTCCGGCGACCATGCCGGTGCGCCATTGATGCCCCTGGCATGGGCGGCCACCAGTTGGCGCGAACCGGTGGTGATGTCCTGCACGTAGATCGACGAGTTGCCGCTCTCGAACGAGACATAGGCGATCTTGCGACCGTCCGGCGACCACGCCGGCGACAGCAGCGACTCCTTCGAGCGCGCCACCACCTGCGGGTTGTAGCCATCCGAATCGGCCACGATCAGCGAATAGGTGGTGTTGTTGCCGAGGCCGACCGCGGTGATGTAGGCGATGCGGGTCCAGAAGGCGCCGCGCACGCCGGTGATCTTCTCGTAGACGATGTCTGCGATCTGGTGCGCCACGCCGCGCAGGTCGCCCACCGGTGCCGGCGGCATCTGCTGGTGCAGCAGGCTCTGCTGCTTGTTGACGTCCCACAGCTCGTATTCGACCTGCACCATGCCGTTGCCGGCGTCCTGGACGTTGCCGACGACGATGTAGTCCTGCTTCAGCAGGCGCCAGGTGGCGAACTTGATGTCCGATCCCTTGGACGGGAACTCCACGATGTCGCTCTTGGCCAGCGAACGGAACTTGCCGGAACGGTTGAAATCGTTGCGCATCACGTCGGCGATGTCGGTCGACAACGGCGCACCGCCGGCCTGCGCGAACGGCACCACCACGATCGGGGTGGCGGTCTTGACGCCGCCGACGATGTCGACATTCAGCGATTGGGCGGCGGCCGGGCCGGCGAACAACGCCACCGCGGCCAGCAGGATGACGGCGAAGCTTGAGCTGAATTTGCGCATGGGCTTGATCATTGCGGCCTGAATGTGAAGGTGAGGTTGCGCTGGAACACGCTTTCAAAGCCCTTGTAGGGCAAGGTCTTGGTGCGCAGTACCGCATTCTCGACCGAACGCCGGCCAGCATCGTCATACGGGCAGCTGGAATCGACGGTGGCACTCATCACGTCACCGCCGGGCGACTGCACGATATGAACCTGGCACGGAACTGCCGGTATGTTATCCGGCCTTAACCAGTTCGGCGTGACCGCATTCTGAATGGCCGCTGCATATTCGTCGGCGAGACTGCTGTTCTGGCTGTTGTTGCCGGTCTGGCGCTGCGCCGCGTTGGGCAGGTCGGGGGCACCGTTGTCCTGGGCGTTCTTCAGATCCTCCAACTGCTGCTTGGCCTGCTTGGCCCGGCTGTCGAGCTTGCGGGTCTGCTGCGCCGCCGCGTCCATCTTGGCCAACAGGTCGTCGATCTGCTTCTGCTTTTCCTGCTTCTGCTTGACCGCCTGCGCATCCAGCTCGGCCTGCCGCTGACGCTGTTTTTCCTCCTGCAGCTGTTTCGCTTCCTCGGCCTTCAGCGCAGCCTCCTCCACCACCCGCTCCTGGTCCTTGAGGTCGGGCTGCTTGGGCGGCGGCGGCAGGGTCTTCACCTCCGGCGCCTCGATCTTGGGCGGGGTCGGCGGCGGCACGGTCGGCGGCGGCGGGGTGGAGTCAGGTACCGGCTTGACCTTCACCGCCTTCGGCGGCGGGCTGCCGGTGGGGCCGATCAGGGTCGCCTCGATGATCTGGCCCTGCAGTTCCAGCGGCTTCGAACAGGTGATCGGATTCATCCACGCCGGCAGGTGCAGCGCGTTGAATACGTTCTCGTAGGTCGAACACGGCAGCACCGCGAGGAACAAAAACCCCACGATGCCGATGTGCAGGATGGCGGAAAGTACGACCGCCTTCGGCGTCGCCTTACTTTCGTCCATTGGACGTGCTCTTGCCTTGCTCTGGCTGGCCCATCAAACCCACCTTGGCCACGCCGGCCTGCTGCAGGTCGGCCAGCACCTTGAACACGCCGCCGTAGGCACCCCGTTCGTCGCCGCCGACCAGCACGCTGACCTCGGGGTTCTCGCGCACGAAGGCGCCCACCTTGAGCTTGAGCGTGTCGGCGTCGACCAGCTCCTTCTTGGCCCCGCTGAGGGTCAGGTAGAGCTGGCCGTCCTGCAGCACCGAGACCAGTACCGGGTCTTTCTTCTGCTGCAGCGACTTGGCATTCGCCTGCGGCAGCTGCACGTCGACGCTGGAGTTCATCATCGGCGTGGTGACCATGAAGATGATCAGCAGCACCAGCATCACGTCGATGTACGGCACCACGTTGATTTCGGATTTGAGCTTGTAGCGCCGCTGGCGCCCGGAGGTTCGCATGGCTGCTCTCCGCTCAGGCGACGTCGTCGGTCTGGATCTGCCGCTGCAGCACCGAGGAGAACTCTTCCTGGAACACGTCGTAACGCGAGGCGATCCGCTCGACCTTGGTGGCGTAGCGGTTGTACGCCCACTGCGCCGGGATCGCCGCGAACAGGCCCATCGCGGTGGCGATCAGCGCCTCGGAGATGTGCGGCGCGACCACCGCGATGGTCACGTCCTTCATCTCGCCCAGGCCCTGGAACGCGCCCATGATGCCCCACACGGTGCCGAACAGGCCCACGTACGGGCTGATCGAGCCGACGTTGGCGAGGAATTCCAGGTTGCGCTCGAGCAGGCCGATCTCGCGCGTGCCGGCCACCTGCATGGCGCGCTCGGAGCCCTCGATCACGCTGCGCGTGTCGTGGGTCTTGCGCTGGCGCTGGCGCGCGAACTCGCGGAAGCCCGACTCGAAGATGTTCTCGATGCCGCCGGTACCGCCGTTGCGGTTGCTGACCTCGCGGAACAGCTGGGCCAGGTCGCCGCCGGACCAGAAGCGCTCCTCGAACTCCTCGGCGTTTTCCATCGCCGCCTTGGTCTGCGAGTACTTGCGGATGATGATCACCCACGACAGGAACGAGAACACCAGCAGGATCAGCAGCACCAGCTTTACCGGCACGCTCGATTCCGCGACCAGCGAAAATACATTCAGTCCACCGTTCATTGCTTGCAGGTTCTCCGCCAGTCGGCTTGGTTGTCTAGGGTGCGGGTTGCGGGATCAGGTCGGCCGGAATCGGGGCCGGCCGCATGCGCCCGAGGTCCACGCAGGCAACCCGGACGCTTGCGCGGATCAGGCAGCTGCCGTCCGTCTTCGTGATCGTCTGGGTGAACAGGATACTGGCTGCGCGCCGTTCTTTGACCTCGACCGTTACCGACAGTTCATCATCCAGCAGGGCGGGCTTGAGGAAGTCGATGTGCATGTCGCGCACCATGAAGGCCAGTCCGGTGGCCTGCTTGAACGCCATCTGGTCGACGCCGAGCGCGCGCATCCACTCGCTGCGGGCACGCTCCATGAAACGCAGGTAGCCGGCGTGGTAGACCACCCCGCCGGCGTCGGTGTCTTCCCAGTAGACCCGTACCTTCCAGCTGAAGGGCGGCTTGGGAGCGGATTCAGGCATCGTCGGTTCCGGCATCGAACAGGTCGGCGGGCTGCGCCTGCCGTGGCGGCGGGGTCAGCCCCAGGTGGCGCCAGCCCCTGGCGCTGACCATGCGGCCGCGGGCGGTGCGCACCAGGTAACCCTGCTGGATCAGGTACGGTTCGACCACGTCCTCCAGCGTGCCGCGATCCTCGCTCAGCGCGGCGGCCAGCGATTCCACCCCGACCGGGCCGCCGTCGAAGTTCTCGATGATCAGGCCGAGCAGGCGCCGGTCCAGCTCGTCGAAACCTTCCGGGTCGATCTTCAGCATGTCCAGCGCGGCCTGCGCCGCGGCCAGGGTGATCTCGCCGCCGGCGCGTACCTCGGCGTAATCGCGCACCCGGCGCAGCAGGCGGTTGGCGATGCGCGGCGTGCCGCGCGAGCGGCGGGCGATTTCCTGCGCCCCTTCCGGCGCGCAGACGATGCCGAGGATCTTCGCCGCGCGGCGCACGATCGCGGTGAGCTCGTCGGCGGTATAGAACTCCAGCCGCTGCACGATGCCGAAGCGGTCGCGCAACGGCGCGGTGAGCATGCCGGCGCGGGTGGTCGCGCCGATCAGGGTGAACGGCGGCAGGTCCAGCTTGATCGAGCGCGCGGCCGGACCTTCGCCGATCATGATGTCGATCTGGAAGTCCTCCATCGCCGGGTACAGCACCTCCTCGACGATCGGCGACAGGCGGTGGATCTCGTCGACGAACAGCACGTCGTTCGCCTCCAGGTTGGTCAGCAGCGCGGCCAGGTCGCCGGCGCGCTCCAGCACGGGGCCGGAGGTGGAGCGCAGGTTGACCCCCAGCTCGTTCGCGATGACATGGCTGAGCGTGGTCTTGCCCAGGCCCGGCGGGCCGAAGATCAGTACGTGGTCCAACGCGCCGCCGCGTTTGCGCGCCGCCTCGATGTAGATCGACAGCTGCTCGCGCACCGCCTGCTGGCCGAGGTATTCGGCCAGCCGCTTCGGCCGGATGGTGGCTTCCAGCGCCTCGTCGTCGAGCTGGGCGGCGGCGGTGATGATGCGGGCTTCGGTCATGCCGCCATTATGGCAGGCCACGCGGCACATGTAGGAGCGCACCCTGTGCGCGATGCTTTCCGTTACGTGGCGAAGAGCCATCGCGCACAGGGTGCGCTCCTACAAGCTCAGATCTCCACCTGCGCGCCCAGCTCGATCAGCCGGTTGCCCGGGATCTGGAAGAACGCAGTGGCCGGCATCGCGTTGCGCGACAGGAACGCGAACAGCTTGTCGCGCCACAGCGCCATGCCGGGGCGGCGCGCGTCTGCCACGATGGTTTCGCGCGACAGGAAGAAGGTGGTGTCCATCATGTCGAAGCCGAGACCCTCGCGCGTGCACTGGGTGAGCGCCAGCGGGATGTTCGGATCCTCGGCGAAACCGAAGCGCAGCTCCAGCCCGAAGAAATTGCCGGCCATCGGGGTGATCGCGATGCGCTCGTCGGCCTCGGCCACCGGCGTTTCCAGCGTTTCCACCGTCAGCAGCACGTTGCGTTCGTGCAGCACCTTGTTGTGCTTGAGGTTGTGCAGCAGCGCGTGCGGCACGGCGTGCTGGTTCGCGGTGAGGAAGATCGCCGTGCCCGGCACGCGCAGCGGCGGGTGCTCGGCGATGTTCTCGATGAATGGCGCCAGCGCCAGCCCGCCCTGCTTGATCTCGCGCACCACCAGCTCGCGGCCGCGGCGCCAGGTCGTCATCACGCTGAACAGCACCACGCCAAGCACCAGCGGGAACCAGCCGCCGTGCGCCACTTTCAGCAGGTTCGCGCCGAAGAACGACAGGTCGATGATCAGGAACAGCACGCCGACCAGCAGCACCGTCAGCCAGCTCCAGTGCCAACGCTTGCGTGCCACCACCAGCGCCAGCAAGGTGGTCATGGTCATGGTGCCGGTCACCGCGATGCCGTAGGCGGCGCCCAGGTTGTCGGAGCTGCGGAAGCCGAGCACCGCCAGGATCACCAGCACCATCAGCATGCGGTTGACCCACGGCACGAAAATCTGCCCGGACATCTCGCGCGAGGTATGCACCACCGCCAGCCGCGGCGAATAGCCCAGCGACATCGCCTCGCGGGTCATCGAGAACGCGCCGGAGATCACCGCCTGCGACGCGATCACCGCCGCCGCGGCCGACAACACGATCATCGGGTACAGCAGCGGCGCGGGCACCATCAGGTAGAACGGGCTGGAGATCGCCAGCGGGTCGCCCAGCAGCAGCGCGCCCTGGCCGAAATAGTTGAGCAGCAAAGCCGGCAGCACGAAGCCGAACCAGGCCAGCCGGATGGGTTTCTTGCCGAAGTGGCCCATGTCGGCGTACAGCGCCTCGGCGCCGGTCAGCGCCAGCACCACGCCGCCGAGCGCGATGAACGAAGTATCGCCGTGGCTGAGGAAGAAGCGCACCGCATGCAGCGGATTGACCGCGTACAGCACCTGCGGGTTGGCGATGATCTGGCGCGCGCCGAGCACCGCCAGCACCACGAACCACAGCGTCATCACCGGCGCGAACGCCTTGCCGACCTTGTGCGTGCCATGCCGCTGCACCGCGAACATGCCGAGCAGGATCACCAGCGCGATCCACACCACGTACTTGCCCAGGCCGGGCGCGGCGACCTGCAGGCCCTCGACCGCGCCGAGCACCGAGATCGCCGGGGTGATCACGCCGTCGCCGTAGAACAGCGCCGCACCGAAGATGCCGAAGCCGGCCAGTACCCAGCGCGAGCGCGCCGAGCCGCTCATCGAGCGCTGCGCCAGCGCCATCAGCGCCATGATGCCGCCCTCGCCCTTGTTGTCCGCGCGCATCACGAAGGTGACGTACTTCAGCGACACCACCATGATCAACGACCAGAACACCAGCGACAGCACGCCCAGCACCGCCGGCTCGGTCGGCGTCATGCCGTGCGTGCCGAGGGTTTCCTTCATGGTGTACAGCGGGCTGGTACCGATGTCACCGAACACCACGCCGATCGCACCCAGCGCCAGCGTCCGCAACCGGCGCCGGGTCTCGGCCGGCGATTCGCCCTGCATGGCGTGCTGTCCCACGATCAGCTCCCGAGCGCCGCGCGCAGGGCCTTGCGGATGATCGCTTCGGCGTCGTCGCCCTCGGCGGCGACCTTCTGCACCAGCCGGCTCACCTCGACCGGCTTGTAGCCCAGCTGCTGCAGCGCCACGGTCGCCTCGCCGGCGGCATCCAGCGGCGCGCCGGTCGCATGCAGCGTGGCGCCCGAAGTGCCGGACATGCCATCGAGGCGATCGCGCAGTTCCACCACGATGCGCTCGGCGGTCTTCTTGCCGATGCCGGGAATCTTGGTCAGCGCGACCACGTCGCCGGCATGCACCAGCCGCGCGAAGTGATCGGTGGACACGCCGGACAGCACCGCCAGCGCGATCTTCGCGCCGATCCCGCTGACCTTGAGCAGGTTGCGGAACAGCGTGCGTTCGCTTTCGTGCAGGAAGCCGTACAGCGTGTCGCTGTCTTCCTTCACCGCGTGATGGATGAGCAGGACCACTTCCTTGCCGATACCCGGCAGGTCGTAGATCGTCGACATCGGCGCTTCGACCTCGTAACCGACGCCGCCGACCTCGACCAGCAGCGATGGCGGCTGCTTGCTTATCAGGATGCCACGCAGACGTCCGATCACCGGCGTCTCCTCCAGGCCGTACGAGGAATGCCGACGCGAACCAGGCTGGCGCGGGTGTGCGCATGCGTCACCGCGATCGCCAACGCATCGGCGGCATCGGCCTGTAGCGGCCCCTTGAGGCCGAGCAGTATGCCGATCATGTGCTGCACCTGGGTCTTGTCGCTGCGACCGCTGCCGACCACGGATTGCTTCACTTCGGTTGCTGCGTATTCGTGCACCACGATCCCCCGACTGACCACCGCACAAATCGCGGCGCCACGCGCCTGCCCCAGCTTCAGCGCCGAATCCGGATTGCGCGCCATGAATACGCGCTCGATCCCGCACTCGGCGGGCTGATGCGCGGCGATGATGTCACACAGTTCGTCAAAGATGCGTTTCAGGCGCAGCGGGAACGTGGCCTCGCCGGCCACCACCAGGGCGCCATGGAAAACATGCGTGAGCTTGCCCACCTCGTCCACGTCGATGATGCCCACGCCGGTGCGCTGGCTGCCGGGATCGATACCGATAATGCGGGTCATCACGATGCGATGCGAAGGCGCGTGGCCTCCGACTTATCCGGCAGTCCCGGAGGGCAGCAAGGCGTTGTGCGACACCTCGCTCACGTCATCCAGTGCGTCGAGCTTCTCGAGCAGGTCGAGCAGCTGCTCCAGCGCTTCCTCCGGCACCTCGACACGGTTGTTCGGGCGCATCACCACGCCGGCGTGCTGGGCGCTCAGCCCGGCCGCGATCAGCCCCTGCTGCACCGCCTCGAAGTTTTCCGGCGTGCACAGCACGATGCTCTCGCCGTGCTCGTTGAGCACGTCGTCGGCACCGGCTTCCAGCGCCGCTTCCAGCACCTTTTCCTCGGCCGCGGCGTCGCCGCCGGTGGCGAACACCAGTTCGCCGCAACGGGTGAACTGGAATGCCACCGAACCCGAGGTGCCGAGGTTGCCGCCGTGCTTGGCCAGCGCGTAGCGCACGTCGGCCACGGTGCGGGTGGGATTGTCGGTGAAGCTTTCGATGATCAGCGCAATGCCGGCCGGGCCGTAGCCCTCGTAGCGCAGCTCCTGCATGTCGGCACCGCCGTCGACACCGGAGCCGCGCTTGACCGCGCGATCGATGGTGTCGCGGGTCATGTTCGCCGACAACGCCTTGTCGATCGCCGCGCGCAGGCGCGGGTTGCCGCCAGGGTCAGCCACCCCGGCGCGCGTGGCGACGGTGATCTCGCGGATCAGCTTGGTGAACACCTTGGCGCGCTTGGCGTCTTCGGCGTTCTTGCGACCTTCGATGGACGGGCCTCTACCCATGACGATTCCTGCACGAAGCGATTGGACAAGCGACCAATTTTACCTGAATTCGGCCGTCGTGCCGGCCGCACCGCCATCGCCGTACCGCGACATGACGACTCAGTCGGGAGCCCCCGTGAACTGCCCATTCCGCAGGAATTCCGCCACCAGCCGCGCCACCTCCTGCGAGAACAGCAGGCCGGTATGGTTCGCCTCGACCACGCAATGCGCGGCCAGCCCGGCCAGGCGGGTTTCCTCGACCGCCACGGTGCCGTCGTGCTCCCCGGCAAAATGGCCGAGCATGGCGCCGAGACCGAGCGGCATGCGCCCGGCGATCACGCCGACCTCGCGCGGCCCGTCCCAGCGTTCGAAACCCTGTTGCAGCAATTCGCGGTTATGCCCCAGCAGCACCTCGCCGCCACGCCCCCAGGCGGCGAAGCCGCGCGCGGCGGCGCTGCCTTTCAGTGGCGACCCCAGGCAAACGATGCGGCCAGGCGGCAGCTCGGCATCGAGGCAAGCGCGCAAGGCCAGCAAGCCGCCGAGACTGTGGCCGACCAGGTGCACCGCATCGGCCTCCCCGGCCAGCGCGGCCATGCGTGCCTGCAAGCGATCCAGGATGCGCTGCTGGGTCGCCGCCACGCTCAGGTAATCGAAGCGGTGCACGCGGAAACCCGCCTCGATCAGCCGCCGGTGCAGCATGGACAGCGCGAAACCGCGCATCCACAGGCCGTGCAGCAGGATCACGTGCTCGCTCATGGCGTGTCGCCGGAAGGTCGCACGGGGAACTGTCGGCGGATCAGCCGACAGTCTCCTTGCCGGCCGCCACGCGCACGTGCAGTTCTTTCAGCTGCGCGTCGCTCACCAACGACGGCGCGTCGGTCATCAGATCCTGCGCGCTGGTGGTCTTGGGGAACGCGATCACGTCGCGGATCGACTCGGTACCGGCCATCAGCGCGGCGATGCGGTCGATGCCGAACGCCAGGCCGCCATGCGGCGGCGCGCCGAACTTCAGCGCCTTCAGCAGGAAGCCGAATTTCATCTCGGCCTCTTCCGCGCCGATGCCAAGCAGCTCGAACACCGTGCTCTGCATCTCCGGCCGATGGATGCGGATCGAACCGCCGCCGATCTCGTTGCCGTTCAACACCATGTCGTAACCGCGGCTCACCGCGTTGTGCGGATCGGCGCGCAGCTGCGCGGCGTCATCCACCTTCGGCGCGGTGAACGGATGATGCAGGGCCACGAAGCGCTGCGCCTCGCCGTCGTATTCGAACATCGGGAAGTCGGTGACCCACAGCGGTTTCCAACTGTCCTCGACCAGGCCGCGCTCCTTGCCGACCTTCAGCCGCAGCGCGCCCATGAAGTCGGTGACGGTCTTCCACGCACCGGCGCCGAAGAACACGATGTCGCCGCTCTGCGCAGCGGTGGCCTTGAGCACGCCGTCCAGCGCCGCGTCGTCGAGGAACTTCGCCACCGGCGAGTTGATTCCCTCGCGGCCTTTTGCCAGATCCTCGACCTTCAGCCAGGCCAGGCCCTTCGCGCCGTAGCGCGAGGCGTATTCGGCCAGGCCGTCGATGTCCTTGCGTGACAGCGTGCTGCCGCCCGGCACGCGCAGCGCAGCGACGCGACCGTCCGCGGCATTGGCTGGCTCGGCGAACACCTTGAACTCGACGTGCTTCACCGCGTCGGCGACGTCGACCAGTTCCAGCGCGATGCGCAGGTCCGGCTTGTCGGAACCGAAGCGGCGCATCGCCTCGGCCCAGGTCATGCGCGGGAACGTGGCATCGAGTTCGACGCCCTGCACTTCCTTGAACACGTGGCGGATCAGTTCCTCCACGAAGTCCTGCACGTCCTTTTCCTCGACGAAGGCGAACTCCAGGTCGAGCTGGGTGAACTCCGGCTGGCGGTCGGCGCGCAGGTCCTCGTCGCGGAAGCAGCGCGCGATCTGGTAGTAGCGGTCGAAGCCGGCCACCATCAGGATCTGCTTGAACAGCTGCGGCGACTGCGGCAGCGCGTAAAACTGGCCAGGATGCACGCGGCTCGGCACCAGGTAGTCGCGCGCGCCCTCGGGGGTGGCCTTGGTCAGGATCGGCGTCTCCACATCCTGGAAACCGCGCTCGTCCAGGTAACGGCGCAGCGCCTGCACCAGCCGGATGCGCTTGCGCATCATCGCCTGCATCTCGGGGCGACGCAGGTCGAGGTAGCGGTAGGTCATCCGCATGTCCTCGTTCGGATTCTCGTGCAGCGCGAACGGCAGGTCCTTCGCGGCGTTGAGCACCTCCACCGTGTCGGCCACCAGCTCGATCGTGCCGGTCTTCAGCTTGTCGTTGACCGACACGCGCGGGCGGATCGTGCCGGTGACGCGCAGGCAGTACTCGTTGCCGATCTCGTTGGCGACGGCGAACGCCGCGGCGTTCTCCCGCTCGATCACCACCTGGGCCAGGCCCTCGTGGTCGCGCAGGTCGACGAAGGCGACGTGGGCCTGCAGGCGGATCTTGTTGACCCAGCCGCACAAGGTGACGGTCTGGCCGATCAGCGACTCATCGATGAGGCCGCAGTAATGCGTGCGCATGCGATTGAAACTCCGGGCGGGCCGCAGGGCGGCCGAAACAGATGGAAAAGACCCGGAATGTTACCACTGCGGCGGCAGGCGGAGCTCCGGGCCGGCCGGCCCGGAACCACTCACCAGCGGCGGTCGACCACGAACTGGCCGCGGCAGCCATGGCTCACCCACACGCCGGCACGGTTCCAGCCCCAGCTGTAGCCTTCGCTGCAACGGGCATCGGACATCTGCCGCACCAGCTGCACGCGCCCGCGGCGACCGACGTCGACCTGGCACATCTGGTAGCGCTTCTTGTTGCTGTCGCACTGCAGGCGGATCTGCCGATCCCAGCCCGGGCCCGGTTGCCAGCCGCCACGCCGATCGCCATCGTCGCGATCGCCGTAGCGGCTGCCATCGTCGTAACCCGGGCGTTCGTCGCGATAGTCACCACGGCCGGACGAGGCCGCGAACTGGCCGCGGCAGCCGCGATCGACCCACAGGCCCTGGCGATCCACGCCCCAGCTTTCCCCGCGGATGCAGGCGCCTTTCGATTCCTGCCGGACCAGCCGGGCATCACGCCATGGCATGGCACAACGGTTGAACTTGCCATTGGTGCTTTCGCAGCGGATCGACGCATCACCCTGCCGGGACTGGGCATGGGATGCCGTCGGCAACGACAGCACGCCGAGCAGGGCCACCGCGACGCCGAGCAGAAGTCTGGATGAAAGATGCATGTGCCTGTCCCCCGGGAAGTTGCCGCCAACGCTATCGCAGGCAAACCAAACCTTGCTTGAACATCGCCCATGCGGCGGCTTGCGCCGATGGTCAGTCGCCGCTGGCGGGCTTGGCCGTGGGCGCCGGCGGTACCGCCGGCACGCTTGCGGCGGGCTTGGCGTCGGCACCGCCGCCATCGGCCAGGTTGTGCTTCTTCTCGCCGTTCTTCTTGAAGTCGGTTTCGTACCAGCCGCTGCCGGCAAGGCGGAACGAGGGCGCGCTGACCATCCGCCGCAAGTGCGGCGCATCACAGGCGGGGCAAACGGTGGGGTCGGTATCGGACAACTTCTGCAGGCGGTCGAAGCGATGGCCGCAACTGCCGCATTCGAATTCGTAGATGGGCATGGAAACTCCGTACACGCCGGTCATCATGGGCCGGCAACAGGCCATTATCGGCCCGCGCGGACGGATTTCAACGTGCCAGGCGGCGCATGGTGACGACCATGCCACGGCAGTAGCCTGTGAACCGGACAAACACGAGGCAGACTTCCGGCCTCATGTACGGCCCTCCTGCACGGCCAAAAAGCAATGACCATGCATTTGGACTGATAGACGTCTATACGTCTATTGACGAAGCATTGGCGCATCGCTAGTCTGCAGTTGCTGCGCCGCAGCAATCCACGAACCTGGAGAGTTCCCATGAGCAAACGTTCCAACCCGATCGCCTCGGCATGGCTTCCCGCTGCGGTGCTGCTGGCCCTGGCCGGGAATGTCGCCGCACAAGATGCCACCCAGCCCATCCCGGCCAAGGCCAAGAACCTCAGCACGGTGATCGTCACCGGCACGCGCGCCGACAACCGTACCGAGAGCAGCTCGCTGACCCCGATCGACGTGGTCTCGGCCAAGGTGCTGCAGCAGACCGGCACCAGCGAGCTGTCCACCGCGCTGGCACGCATCATCCCGTCGCTGACCTTCCCGCGCCCGTCGGCCGCGGACACCGCCGATTCGCAGCGCCCGGCGCAATTGCGCGGCTTGTCGCCGGACCAGGTGCTGGTGCTGGTGGATGGCAAGCGCTGGCATCCGGGCGCCATCATCCTCACCAACGGCGTGCTCGGGCGCGGCTCGCAGGCGGTGGACCTCAACACCATCCCGATGGCGGCGATCGACCACATCGAAGTGCTGCGCGACGGCGCCTCGGCCCAGTACGGTTCCGATGCGATCGCCGGCGTGATCAACGTGGTGCTGAAGAAGGGCGCCACCGGCGGCGACGTGGAACTCAGCGGCGGCCAGTACTCCGCCGGCGACGGCCAGATCTGGCAGGGCTCGGCCAACTTCGGCCTGCCGTTGAACAATGACAAGGGCTGGCTGCGCTTCAGCCTGCAGGAGGGCAACCAGAACATCACCAACCGTGCCGGCGTGGATCGCCGGCGGCCGCAGGACGGCGTGCGCCAGCGCTTCGGCGACCCGGCCGTGCGCGACCACAACCTGTTCCTCAACAGCCAGTACGACCTCGCGCCAGGCGTGCAGCTGTACGCGTTCGGCCACTACGGCAAGCGCGACAGCACCTCGACCGCATTCTTCCGCAGCGTGGACAACAGCAACTCGGCGCCCACCATTTACCCCGACGGCTACCTGCCGCTGGAAAACGCGGTATCGACCGACCAGTCGCTGGTGCTTGGCCTGCGCGGCAAGACCACCGGCGGCTGGCGCTGGGACATCAGCGGCAACTACGGCGCCAACCGGGTCTCGTACGCCACCGAAAACAGCGTGAACCGCGCCTTCCTCAATGATTTCGGCAGCAGCCCCACCCGTTTCCACGACGGCATCCTGAAAGCCACCCAGCAGTCGTTCGACATCGACCTCGCCAAGGAACTGTCCGTGGGCTGGCTGCCCAACCCGGTCACCCTGGCATTCGGCACCGAGTACCTGCGCCAGAGCTACAGCATCACCGCCGGCGACCCGGCCTCCTACTACGTGGGCACGTCCGGCGTATCCGGCGGCGCGCAGGGCTTCGGCGGTTACCAGCCGGCCAACGCCGGTTCGCACGCCAGACACAGCGTGGCCGAATACCTGAGCCTGGAAACCAACCTCACCGACCGCCTGGGCACGTCGCTGGCCGTGCGGCACGAGGATTACTCGGACTTCGGCACCACCACGTCCGGTTCGCTGGCCGGCCGCTTCGACTTCACCGACCGCTTCGCCTTGCGCGCCAGCGCCTCCACTGGCTTCCGCGCGCCTTCGCTGGCACAGCAGTTCTATGCATATACGCAATCGCTGTACTACGGCCCGGGCAATGCGCCTCCCGGCCTGGCCCCGGGCATCTACAACACCGGCCTGGTCGGCGCCACCAGTCCGATCGCGCTGTTGCTGGGCGGGCAACCGCTGAAGCCGGAGAAGTCGCGCAACTACACCGCCGGCCTGGTGTGGAACCCGGTCGATCCGCTGACCCTCAGCGTGGACGTCTACCAGATCACCATCGACAACCGGGTGACCCTGTCCAGCAACCTGGCGATCACCGCACCGGCCGTGCAGGCCTACCTGGCGGCGAATGGCATCACCAACACCAACTACAGCAGCATCGCCTACTTCACCAACGCGGTGGACACGCGCACGCGCGGCGTCGACCTGGTCGGCAGCTACCTGTTCGACTTCGGCCATGCCGGCACGCTGCAGACCACGCTGAGCTACAACTACAACAAGAACAAGGTCACCGACGTCAAGCCGAATCCCGCGATCCTGGATTCGCTGGGCCTGAACCTCAAGCGCATCGACCGCCGCGACCAGTACGGCCTGCTCGCCGATACCACGCCACGCAGCAAGCTGATCCTCAACGGCCTGTACAGCGTCGGCAACTGGGGCCTCAACGGCACGCTGACCCGCTACGACAAGTTCACCGCCTACAATTCCTCCAATCCCACCTTCGACCAGACCTACGGCAGCAAGTGGCTGCTCGACCTGGCGCTGAACTACAGCCTCGACCGCTGGACCTTCGGCCTCGGTGCCGACAACGTGTTCAACACCCATCCGGACAAGGCTTCCGCCGCGCTCAACAACGACAACAACGGCACCTTCCCCTACTCGGTGTTCTCACCGTTCGGCTTCAACGGCGCCTATGTCTACGGCAAGGTGGCGTACCGCTGGTAAGCCCCTGCGGCAGGAAAGAGAAAAGCCCCGGCCAGACCGTAATGCCAGTCAATTAAGGTATTGACGCGGCGAAGACGACCCCAGAGGCTCATGGTTTCCATGAGCCTCTGGCTTTGATGTCAACCCTGCAAGCCCACCTTGATGCGGTAGGCGACCTGTCTCCCGACGCGTTCGATCGTTTCAACCAACTCATTCCTGCCGCGTGGGTCGAGCAGGCCTTGCAAGCGACCGGCACGGCGTCACTGCGCCGCCGCCGTCTGCCGGCCGAGCGGTTGATCTGGCTGGTCATCGGGCTGGCGCTGTTTCGCAACGAACCGATCTGGCACATCGTTCGTCAGCTGGGGCTGGCATGGGGTACCGAGGAGCAAGTCGTGCCCGTACCGAGCGCCAGCGCTCATGCAAGCCAACGACACCGTCTTGCGCAGCAAGCGACCCGAGCGGGTGCGGCAGGAAATCTGGGGCCTGCTGATTGCCTACAACCTGCTGCGCTGGGAGATGCACCAAGCCGCGGATGAACTGGGCGTGCCGCCGACCCGGCTCAGCTTCCAGGGATTCACCCGTGCCATCGTCGCCGAACTGCGCCATGCCCCGCTGGAAACCCCCGGTGCCTTTCCCAAACGACTTGCCCGGCTCCGACCGCAAGCCCGGGTCCATCTGTTGCCGCCACGGCGGCGGCGATCGTGTCCGCGTGAAGTCAAACGCCATCCCCGCAAGTACCCCACGAAAAATGCCAGTCGGCTTAACTGACTGGCATTAGGCCCTGCGCGGGCTTTTCAGTGCCGGCGCCATCGGCAGGCGCCGGCGGTGCCGCAAACACCGGCTCCAGCCGCCCCTTGTCATCCCCGCCGCCAGCCATTGACGGATTTCGCTGACAGCTTATGTGGCCCGCGCTGACAGCCGGAAGGACGGCAGCCCCGGATAATCACCCCGCCCAACGTCAAGTGACGACCCGACCCTGACGGCGCGTCACTTGACAACGCCAATCCAGCACGGACAGCATCCCCCGTGTTCGCGCGACGGCATCCTCGCCCTCGCCGCCTGCGCGAACACTCGCCATCCGGCACCAGGGGATCCAGGGGGAAACGACTTGGCACGACGCAGCAGCGCCGGCGTCCAGCGCAGGATCGGCAATTGATTGGGGACCGCATCACGCCATCAACTGGAGGGGAATTCATGAAACCTGTGAACCGTACAAGCATGCTGGGCGCGGCACTGGCCCTGGCACTGACCGCAAGCGGTGCCGCCATGGCCCGCGAGGCGCCGACGATGACCGTCGCCGTGATCAACTTCACCAACGAGACCAGCTCCGCCAACTGGTGGAACGGCGATGTCGGCAACCAGCTCGCCGACGTGCTCAGCAACGAGTTGAGCGCCACCGGCGACTTCAAGGTGATCGAACGGCAGAAAATCGACGCCATACTGGCCGAGCAGGACCTGGCCGCCTCTTCCCGCATGCGCCCGGGCAGCACTCCGCACACCGGCAACATCACCGGTGCCCAGTACCTGATCACCGGCAGTGTCAGCGCGTATACCGAGGACACCTCCAATACCGGCGGCGGCCTCAATATCGCGGGCTTCCGGGTGGGCGGCGGCAAGTCGGAGGCCTATATCGCGATCGACTTGCGGGTAGTCGACGCGGAGACGTCCGAAGTGGTGTATTCGCGCACCGTCGAGGGCCGCAGTTCCAGCGGCGGCGTGAACCTGCGCGGCTACGTCAGCGGGGTCGGCGGCGACTTCGCCCATGCGAAGAAGACCCCGGCCAGCAAGGCGGTGCGCGCGGCGCTGATCGAGGCCACCGACTACCTCGATTGCACGATGGTCAAGCGCGACGGCTGCGAGACCCGCTACGAGCAGAAGGAGCAGCGTCGGCGCCAGAGCAGCAAGGACACCCTCGACCTCGACTGACGGCTTGCGACGAAGCCGTGCGGCGAACCGGGGGCGGCCCCCGGCGCCGCACAGCGTGGTGGGCGCGACGTCCCTTGTCTTTCTCGCAGGCCGCGAGGGCAGCAGCTCTACGCCGCCCCGACCGGCCCGCCTCAGCCCTTGCGGAACACCAGGTGCCCGCCCTCGGCGGCGACCTCGACCGTGTCGCCCGGCTGGAAACGGCCTTCGAGAATCTGCCTGGCCAGCGGGTTCTCCAACTGCTGCTGGATCGCCCGCTTCAGCGGCCGCGCCCCGTACACCGGATCGAAGCCGACGTTGCCGAGCAAGGCCAGCGCAGCGTCGCTGACCTCCAGCTTCAGCTGGCGCTCGGCGAGGCGCTTTTCCAGGTAGGTCAACTGGATCCGGGCGATCGCGCGGATCTGCGTCTTGTCCAGCGGACGGAACACCACCAGCTCGTCCAGCCGGTTGATGAACTCGGGGCGGAAGTGCGCCTGCACCACGCCCATCACCGACGCCTTCATCTGGGTGTACCGCTCCTCCTCGTCGCCACCTTCGCTGTTCTCGGATGCATCCTGGATCATCTGCGAACCGAGGTTCGAGGTCATCACGATGACGGTATTGCGGAAGTCCACGGTGCGGCCCTGGCCGTCGGTGAGGCGGCCGTCGTCGAGCACCTGCAGCAGGATGTTGAACACGTCCGGGTGCGCCTTCTCGACTTCATCGAGCAGGATCACGCTGTACGGCCGACGCCGCACCGCCTCGGTCAGATAGCCGCCTTCCTCGTATCCCACATAGCCCGGCGGCGCGCCGACCAGCCGGCTCACCGAGTGCTTCTCCATGAACTCGCTCATGTCGATGCGCACCATCGCGTCGGTGGTGTCGAACATGAACTCGGCCAGCGCCTTGCACAGCTCGGTCTTGCCCACGCCGGTGGGGCCGAGGAACAGGAACGAGCCGTTCGGCCGGTTCGGATCGGACAGGCCGGCGCGCGAGCGGCGGATCGCATCGGACACCGCGTGCACCGCTTCGTCCTGGCCGACCACACGCTTGTGCAGCTGGTCTTCCATCTTCAGCAGTTTGTCGCGCTCGCCTTCCAGCATCTTGCTGACCGGAATGCCGGTCCAGCGCGCGACCACCTCGGCGATTTCCTCCGCCGTAACGCGGGTCTGCACCAGCTTGAAGTCCTGCGTCTCGGCGGCCTGCGCTGCAGCGAGCTGCTTTTCCAGCGCCGGCAGCCTGCCGTACTGGATCTCGCTCATCTTCGCGTAGTCCTGCCCGCGCTGGGCGGCGTCGAGCTCCTGTCGTGCCTGCTCGATCTGCTCCTTTACCCGGGTCGTGCCCTGCAGCGCGGCCTTCTCGGACTTCCAGATTTCGTTGAGGTCGGAGAACTCGCGCTCCAGCTTGCCGATGTCGGATTCCAGGTCGGCGAGGCGCTGCTTCGATTCGCTGTCCTTCTCCTTCTTCAGCATCTCGCGCTGGATCTTCAGCTGGATCAGCCGGCGCTCCAGCCGGTCGAGCTCCTCCGGCTTGGAGTCGATTTCCATGCGGATGCGCGAGGCTGCCTCGTCCATCAGGTCGATTGCCTTGTCCGGCAGCTGGCGGTCGGCGATGTAGCGATGCGACAGCGTGGCCGCGGCAACGATCGCCGGGTCGGTGATCTCGACGCCGTGGTGCACCGCGTAGCGTTCCTTCAGCCCGCGCAGGATCGCGATGGTGTCCTCGACACTGGGCTCGCCCACGAAGACTTTCTGGAAGCGCCGTTCCAGCGCGGCGTCCTTCTCGATGTACTTGCGGTATTCGTCCAGCGTGGTGGCGCCGATGCAGTGCAGCTCGCCGCGCGCCAGCGCCGGCTTGAGCATGTTGCCGGCGTCCATCGCGCCGTCGGCCTTGCCGGCGCCGACCATGGTGTGCAGTTCGTCGATGAACAGGATCACCCGGCCTTCCTGCTTGGACAGGTCGCTGAGCACCGCCTTCAGGCGCTCCTCGAACTCGCCGCGGAATTTCGCGCCGGCGATCAGCGCGCCCATGTCCAGTGCCAGCACGCGGCGATCGCGCAGGCCTTCGGGCACTTCGCCCTTGATGATGCGCTGGGCCAGCCCCTCGACGATCGCGGTCTTGCCCACGCCGGGCTCGCCGATCAGCACCGGGTTGTTCTTGGTGCGCCGCTGCAGCACCTGGATGGTGCGGCGGATCTCCTCGTCGCGGCCGATCACCGGATCGAGCTTGTTGCGCTCGGCGCGCTCGGTCAGGTCGATGCAGTATTTCTCCAGCGCCTGGCGCTGCTCCTCGGCATTCTCGCTCTGCACCTTCTCGCCGCCGCGCAGCTTATCGATCGCCGCTTCGAGATGCGGCTTGGTCGCACCGGCAGCTTTCAGCGCCGCGCCCAGCTCGCCCTTGTCGTCCAGCGCCGCCAGCACGAACAGCTCGCTGGCGATGAACTGGTCGCCGCGCTGCTGCGCCAGCTTGTCGGTGAGGTTGAGCAGGCGGTTGAGGTCGTTGCCCAGGTTGATGTTGCCCTCCTGTCCGCTGACCCGGGGCAGCCGTTCCAGCACGTCGTTGACGCGCTGGGTCAGCGCCGGCACGTTGACCTGGGCCTGGGTCAGCATCGGCGCGGTCGAGCCGCCCTGCTGGCCGAGCAGCGCGGCCATCACGTGCACCGGCTCCAGCATGTTGTGGTCGCGGCCCACGGCCAGCGACTGTGCGTCGGCCAGCGCCTGCTGGAAACGCGAAGTGAGTTTGTCCATCCGCATCGAATGATCCCCCGCACGAGGTGAAAGGTTCTGGCGGACAGCTCCGCCACTGTCCGGTGAGATGCGGACAACGGGGGCCGATTCAAGCAAACGGCATGACGACGACGCGTCAAGACCGCGGTGGCGCTCAGCTGTCGGCCAGCCAGATCAGGCTGGCGAAACGGCCGCTGCGGGCACCGTCGCGGCGATAGGAGTAGAAACGCGCGTCGGCCAGCGTATCGAAGCCGCCACCATGGATGCGTCGCACGCCGGCCGCCTGCAGGCGGCGCCGCGCCAGGGTGGCCAGGTCACACGACCAGTGCCCGGCCCGGGTCGCCACGAAGCAGCCCGCGGCGCCGGCATCGGACGCCACGAAGGCGCTGCGCACCTCCTCGCCCACCTCGTACGAGGCGGCGCCGATGCACGGCCCCAGCCATGCCAGCAAGCGCGACGAGGGTGTCTGCAGTTGGCTCAGGGTAGCTTCCAGCACGCCGCCGGCAAGACCGCGCCAGCCGGCATGTGCCGCGGCGATCTCGCTGCCGTCGTCGGCGCAGAACAGCACCGGCAGGCAGTCGGCGGTGAGGATCGAAAGCACGGTGCCGGGAATGTGCGAGACCGCCGCGTCCGCCTGCGGCTCGTCCGTGCTGGGCAACGGCCCCAGTTGGGCCACGTTGACGCCATGCACCTGGCGCAGCCAGCGCGGTGCGGCCGGCAAGGCCAGCGCCTGCTGCAGCGCGCTGCGGTTGGCGTCGACCGCGTCGGCCGAATCGCCGCTGCGCAGGCCCAGGTTGAAACGATCGAACGGCGGCGCGGAGATACCCGGCCCCTGGCGTGTGGTGATGGCCGCATGTACCTGCGGTGGCGCTGGCCAGTCGGGGAAAATCCAGGTCTCGGTCATTTTTCCGGGGAACGGGGAGCGGGAGTCGACAAGCATCGCACACCCGCGGCTCCGGTTTCCTTCCCCCGATTTCCTCAATAGTGATCCGAGCCGTGCTCGGCCAGATCCGCCCGCAGCGCCTCGATCAGCGCCAGTTGATCGGCCGGCCGCTCGGCGCCGAACGACAGCGCCTCGCCGGTGGCCGGATGGATGAACGACAGCTTCTCGGCATGCAGCGCCTGCCGGCGGAAACCGCGCAGCACGGCAACCAACGCCGCCGAGGCGCCCTTGGGCAACTTCAGGCCGCCGCCGTACAGCGGGTCGCCCACCAGCGGGTGGCCGGCATGTGCCAGATGCACGCGGATCTGGTGGGTGCGGCCGGTCTCCAGCTGGCACTGCAGCAGGCTGTGCGCCCGGAAACGCTCGCGCAGGCGGTAATGGGTCACCGCGCGCTTGCCGTCTTCCTCGTCGCGTACCGCCTGGCGCAGGCGGTCGCCCATGCTGCGGCCGATCGGCGCGTCCACCGTGCCGCCGGCCACCATCGTGCCCAGCACCACCGCCTCGTACTGGCGTTCCACCTCGTGCCGCGACAGCAGGTCGACCAGCGCGGTGTACGTCGGCAGCGTCCGCGCCACCACCATCAGGCCGGAAGTGTCCTTGTCCAGCCGGTGCACGATGCCGGCCCGCGGCAGTTCGGCCAGCTTCGGATCGTGGTGCAGCAGCGCGTTCAGCAGGGTGCCGGCAGGATTGCCGGCGCCGGGGTGGACGACAAGCCCGGCCGGCTTGTCCAGCACCAGCAGGTGCGCGTCCTCGTGCACGATGGTCAGCGCGATGTCCTCCGGCGCGCTGGACACCTCGTTTTCCAGCTCGACCTGCAGGCATACCTGCTCGCCGCCCCGCAGCAACTGCCGCGGCGGCGCCTGCACGCCGTCCAGGGTCACCGCACCGGACTTGATCCAGCCGCTGAGCCGCGAACGCGAATAATCGGGGAACATCTCGGCCAGAGCCTGGTCGAACCTGCGTCCCGCCGCACCCCGCGGTACCTCCGCTTCGTGCCGGATCGTGGTCATGCCGGCCTCCACGGGCTGTGGCCGGTTTCGGCTATCATGCCTTTTCGCTCAAACATCTGAATTCTTTCCTTATGCGCCCAACAATCGACTCGCCCAAGCTGCCGATGTCCAAATTGCCCGTTCTGAAAGTGCTTGTGGTGCTCGCGCTCGTCGTATCGATGAGCGCATGTTCGATGTTCAAGTCGAAACGCGAGTCCATCGACACGATGCCGCTGGTCGCGCTGTACGACAACGCGCATGCCTCGCTGCAAAACGCCGACTACGCGGCTGCCACCAAGGCCTACCAGCGCCTGATCGCGCGCTTCCCGTCGGGCGAATACAACGAGCAGGCCCAACTCGAACTGGCCTACGCACAGTACAAGGACAACCAGCCGGATGATGCCTTGTCGACCGTGAACCGCTTCATCAAGACCTATCCGACCAACAAGCACGTCGATTATGCCTATTACCTGCGCGGCCTGATCAATTTCGATCGCACCAGCGGCGTGATCGATCGCTACATCAACCGCGAAGGCTCGCAGGCGCGCCGCGACCAGGGCTACAACCTGCAGTCGTTCGACGACTTCTCCGAGCTGTCGCGGCGCTTCCCCGACAGCGCCTACACCGCCGACGCGCGCCAGCGCATGATCTACCTGCGCAACGTGCTGGCCCAGTACGAGATCAACGTGGCCGAATTCTACCTGCGCAACAAGGCCTACATCGCCGCTGCCGACCGCGCGCAGTACGTGATCGAGCACTACCAGCAGGCCCCGCAGGCCGGCGACGCGCTGGCCATCCTCACCCGCAGCTACCTCGCGCTGGACCAGAAGAACCTGGCCGACCAGAGCCGCCAGGTGCTGGCGCTGAACTACCCGAACCACCCCTATCTGACCGACGCCAAGTGGCCACATGCGCCTTCCACGCTGCGCAAGATGGTGCCGTTCTCGGGGCATCACTGAGGCGGGGCGCGTAAGCGCCCCTCCGGGATTCGGGATTCGGGATTCGGGATTCGGGATTCGGGATTCGGGATTCGGGATTCGGGATTCGGGATTCGGGATTCGGGATTCGGGATTCGGGATTGGGATTCGGGATTCGGGATTCGGGATTCGGGATTCGGAAAAGCCGGATCCTGCGCTGCCGCCGCTCTTACGAATCCCCAATCCCGAATCCCGAATCCCGTCACCTCCAGCCGGAGGTGATGGGATAGCGCCGTTCGCGGCCGAAGGCGCGGGTGGTCACGCGCGGGCCCGGCGCCGACTGCCGGCGCTTGAACTCGTTCAGCAGCACCAGCCGCACCACCCGGCGCACCACGTCGGCATGGAAACCCTGCGCCACGATCTCCGCCTGCGACTGCTCGGCTTCGATGAAACGGGCCAGGATCGCGTCCAGTTCGTCATACGGCGGCAGCGAATCCTGGTCGGTCTGGTTGTCGCGCAATTCGGCCGATGGAGCGCGGTCGATGACCACGCTCGGGATTGGGGATTGGGGATTCGGGATTCGCGAAAAGCCGTTGTCTTGCGGGGACTCGCTCTGCCGAATCCCGAATCCCGAATCCTGATTCCCGGCCTCATTGCGCCAGCGCGACAGCCGGTACACCACGGTCTTGTAGACATCCTTCAGCGGCGCATAGGCACCGCACATGTCGCCGTACAAGGTGGCGTAGCCGACCGCCATCTCGCTCTTGTTGCCGGTCGCCAGCAGCAGCCGGCCGTGCTTGTTGGACAGCGCCATCAGCATGGCGCCGCGAATGCGCGACTGCAGGTTTTCCTCGGTGGTGTCGGCGCCCTTGCCGGCAAACGCCGGGGTCAACGCCTCGATGAACGACTGGTAGGTCGGCTCGATGTCGATCACGCGGTAATCCACGCCGAGCTGCTCGGCCTGCGCGCGCGCGCTGTCCAACGACAGCTGCGAGGTGTAGCGGGTGGGCATCATCACCGCGGTGACCCGCTGCGCGCCCAGCGCGTCGACCGCCAGCGCCAGCGTCAGCGCGGAGTCGATGCCGCCGGACAGGCCCAGCAGCACGCCGCCGAAGCCGTTCTTGTCGATGTAGTCGCGGGTGCCGCGCACCAGCGCCGCGTACAGCGTCGCCTCCAGCGAGGCGTCGGCAGCGACCGGCCAGTCTTCCGCCGACAAGGTGCGTGTGGCCGGATCGAACTCGGCCCACAGCAGCGCATCGACGAAGGCCGGCGCGCGCGCGGCGATCGAGCCGTCGCCGTTCACCAGCAGCGAGCCGCCGTCGTAGACCACCTCGTCCTGCCCGCCGACCAGGTTGAGGTAGGCGATCGCGCAGCCGGTTTCGCGCGCCCGCGCCTGCAGTACGGCTTCGCGTTCGGCCTGCTTGCGCTCATCCCACGGCGAAGCGTTGATCACCACGATCAGTTCGGCACCAGCGGCGGCCGCCTGCGCTGCCGGCTCCGGCTGCCATATGTCCTCGCAGATCAGCAGGCCGACGCCGACCCCGTCGACCACAGCCGTGACCGAGGCATGGCCAGGGCGGAAATAACGCTTGTCGTCGAACACGCCGTAGTTCGGCAACGCCTGCTTGTGCGCGGTGCATTCCACCCGGCCGTCGCGCAGCAGGCTGGCCGCGTTGAATACCTCGCCCTCGCTGTGCGGATGGCCGACCAGGGCGGCGACGCCGTTGGTCGCCACCGCCAGCGCGGCCAGCTCGCTGGCGCAGGCGGCCAGGAAGCTCGGCCGCAGCAGCAGGTCCTCCGGCGGGTAGCCGCTGAGGGTCAGTTCGGGGAACGCCACCAGCGCGGCACCGCCGCTGCGTGCCCGCGCGATCAGGTCGCCGGCTTTGGCGGCATTCGCCGCCACCGCGCCGACCGGGAAATCGTATTGGGCCAGTGCCAGACGCAGCCTTGCCATGAACGTGCTCCAGAAATGACGAGGGCCGCGACGAATCGCGGCCCCCGCATTTTAGTTCACTCAGTCCTGACTTACTTCATCAGCTGCGCAAGTGCCTTGCCCAGATCCGCCGGCGACTTCACCGTGGTGACGCCGGCCTTCTCCAGCGCGGCGAACTTCGCCGCCGCGGTGCCCTTGCCGCCGGAGATGATCGCGCCGGCGTGGCCCATGCGCTTGCCGGCCGGGGCCGAGGCACCGGCGATGAACGAGACCACCGGCTTGGTCACGTACTCGCCGATGAACTCGGCCGCGTCTTCCTCGGCGCTGCCGCCGATCTCGCCGACCATGATGATGCCTTCGGTCTGCGGATCGTCCTGAAAGAGCTTGAGGCAGTCGATGAAGTTCAGGCCGTTGATCGGGTCGCCGCCGATGCCGATGACCGTGCTCTGGCCGAGGCCTTCGTTGGTGGTCTGGAACACGGCTTCATAGGTGAGCGTGCCCGAGCGCGAGACCACGCCGACCTTGCCCTTGCTGTGGATGTGGCCGGGCATGATGCCGATCTTGCATTCGCCGGGGGTGATGATACCGGGGCAGTTCGGCCCGATCAGCACGATTTCCGGATGCTGCTGCAGCACGTTCTTGACGCGCAGCATGTCCAGCACCGGGATGCCTTCGGTGATCGCCACGATGACCTTGATGCCGGCGTCGATCGCTTCGAGGATCGAGTCGGCCGCGAACGGCGGCGGTACGAAGATCACCGACGCGTCGGCGCCGGTTTCGAGTACGGCTTCATCGACCGAGTTGAACACCGGCAGGCCGATGTGCTCGGAGCCGCCCTTGCCCGGGGTGACGCCGCCGACGACCTGGGTGCCGTAGTCGAGGCACTGCTGTGCATGGAAGGTGCCCTGCTGGCCGGTGAAGCCCTGCACGATCACCTTGGTGTTTTTGTTGACCAAAACGCTCATGGGAATGTCCTGTGTTCGTGTAGGAGCGCACCCTGTGCGCGATGGCTCTTCGTCACGTGACGGAAGGCATCGCGCACAAGGTGCGCTCCTACAGGGTTATTTGGCGGCAGCCACGGCTTTCTGCGCCGCGTCGTTGAGATCGTCCGCCGGCGTGATCGCCAGGCCGGAATTGGCCAGCAGTTCGCGGCCCTGATCGACATTGGTGCCCTGCAGGCGCACCACCACGGGAATCTTCAGGCCCACTTCCTTGACCGCGGCGATGATGCCCTCGGCGATCAGGTCGCAGCGCACGATGCCGCCGAAGATGTTGACCAGGATGCAGCGCACCTTGTCCGAGGACAGGATCAGCTTGAACGCCTCGGTCACGCGCTCCTTGGTGGCGCCGCCGCCGACGTCGAGGAAGTTGGCCGGCTCGCCGCCCGCCAGCTTGATCACGTCCATCGTGGCCATCGCCAGGCCGGCGCCGTTGACCATGCAGCCGATCGAGCCGTCCATGGTCACGTAGTTGAGGTTGTACTTCACCGCGGCGGCTTCGGCCGCGTCTTCCTGGGTCAGGTCGCGCATCGCGGCCAGGTTCGGGTGGCGGTATTCGGCGTTGTCGTCGGAGTTGACCTTGCCGTCGAGCGCGGCGAGGTTGCCGTCTTCCAGCACGGCCAGCGGGTTCAGCTCGACCAGTGCCAGGTCCTGCTCGTTGAACAGCTTGTACAGGCCCAGCATGATCTTCGTCAGCTGGTTGACCTGCTTGCCGGTCAGGTCCATCGCGAAGCCGAGCTGACGGCACTGATACGGCTGCAGCCCTTCGACGAAGTCGATCACGATGGTGTGGATGTCTTCGGGCGTGTCCTTGGCGACCTGCTCGATGTCCACGCCACCGTGCTTGGAGGCGATGAACGAGACGGCCTTGGAATCGCGATCCACCAGGATCGACAGGTACAGCTCGCGGGCGATGTCGGTGGCGTCAGTGACCAGCACCAGGTTCACCGGCAGCGCGCGGCCGGCCGACTGGTAGGTTTCCATGTTGGTGCCCAGCATGCCCTTGGCGGCAGCGCGCACGTCGTCGAAGCTGCGGCAGAACTTGACGCCACCGGACTTGCCGCGGCCACCGGCGTGGATCTGCGCCTTGACCATCCATTGCGTGCCACCCAATGCCTTGGCGGCATCGACGGCAGCGTCGGGGGAATTGGCAACCTTGCCCGGCGGTACGGCAATACCGTACTGCGCGAACAGTTCTTTGGCCTGGTATTCGTGGAAATTCATTCGATACCTCGAGCGAACGGAGAAACGATGGCGGCCGCACGCATGTACCTCAGCGTGGGTCAGGAAGGTCGGACGGCGGATGGACGCGCTGCCGGGATGCAGTGCGCCGCCGGGTGAAACCGGCCATACCGCGCAATACGGCCGCCTATTTTCGCGGAAGCGGGCGCCGATGGAAAGGGCCGCCCGCCCGGAACGCCCGCACAGGGCGCTCCCATGCGCTTTCCGACAACGGCACAGCACCGATCAGCCCGTCTATACTCGGCCGGAACCCTCGCGAATGCCCTGATCCACCCAGTACAGGCGGCATATGTCCAGCTCAGCACCCTTGACTGTCCCGCGCGCAGGTACTGCGACGATCCGCCACGAGCTGACGTTCCTCAACGTGTTCCGGCTGGTGCAGGCGCTGGTCTACGCCGGCCTGGCGTTCAGCCCGCCGGGCCTGGGCTGGCCCGAACTGGCCATTCCCGATTTCGCCCGCGCCGTGACCACGCTGTACCTGGTGTTTGCCCTGGTCGCCCTGCTGTTCAACCGGCGCAGCATGCCGTACGCCCGCACGGTGGTGGCGGCCACCCTGGTCGTGGATATCGCCGCTGCCGTGCTGGCGATCGCCGCGATGCACGACGCGCGCATCGGCATCGCGATGATGCTGGCGGTGAACCTCAGCGCCGGCGCGCTGATCCTGCCGCTGCGACTGTCCAGCTTCTTCGCCGCGCTGGCCACGCTGGGCATGCTCGGGCACACCTTGTTCGGCAACTCGGCCGACAGCCCCGGCGACCGCGACCTGCTCGAGGCCGCGCTGTTCGGCCTCGCCTACTTCGCCACCACCACGCTGTGCCACGTGCTGGGCCGGCAGCTGCGCGCCACCGAGGCGCTGGCCGAGCAGCGCAGCACCGACCTGGCCAACCTGGCCCAGGTCAACGAGTTGATCATCCGCCGCATGAAGACCGGCGTGCTGCTGGTCGACGACGCCAACCGCATCCACCAGATCAACGAGTCGGCATGGATGCTGATGGGCAACCCCGGCGCCGACCAGCGCGACCTCGGCCAGCTGGCACCGGAACTGTCGCGCCGGCTGTACCACTGGATGACCTCCGGCAAGCTGGACGAAACCGCCACCCAGCTCGCCGACGGCGTGCCCGAGGTGGTGCCGCGCTTCACCCGGCTGGCGCCGAACGACGACTCGCACGTGCTGATCTTCCTCGACGACACCTCGCTGCTGTCGCGCCGCGCCGAGGAGCTCACGCTGACCTCACTGGGCCGCCTGTCCGCCTCGATCGCGCACGAGATCCGCAACCCGCTGGCGGCGATCCGCTACTCGGCGCAGCTGCTGGCCGAGTCCAAGAGCATGGACGCCACCGACCAGCGCATGGTCGAGATCATCAACAACCACTGCATCCGGCTCAACGAGATCATCGAGAACATCCTGCAGCTGTCGCGGCGCGAACGCTCGCGCCCGGAAACGCTGGATCTGGGCCACTGGGCGCAGGCCTTCGTCGAGGAATACAGCCAGGGCAACGACCTCGGCGCCGATTCGCTGCGCGCGATCGCCAGCAGCGCCACGCCGGTGGCGGCGGTGGCCGACCCGCAGCAATTGCAGCAGGTGGTGTGGAACCTGGTGCAGAACGCGCTGCGCTACGGCCGCCTGCCCGGCGAACCGGCGCGGGTGATGGTGGTGACCCGGCAGGGTGAGCACGGCGTGCCGATCCTGGAAGTGATCGACCGCGGCCCCGGCATCGCGCCCAAGGTGGCCGCGCAGATCTTCGAGCCGTTCTACACCACCCACGAATACGGCACCGGCCTGGGCCTGTACCTGGCCCGGCAGATGAGCGACGCGAACCAGGCGGCACTGGAGTACGTGCGCGTGGCCGGCGGCGGCAGCTGCTTCCGGCTGGTGCTGACCCCGCCGGCGCGCAGCCCGGCCGACGCCACCGAAACCGCCCAGGCCGACGCCGCGCGCTGATCGGATCAGGTCGAACGCACGATCAGGCTGACTGGCAGGCATTCCGATTTGGCCGGCTCGCCGTCGATCAGCGCCAGCACCTTGCGCGCCAGCAGCATGCCGCCTTCCTGCCAGTCCTGCCGCACCGAACTCAGCGGCGGCAGGAAGCTGGCGCCGAGCGGCATGTCGTCGTAACCGACCACCGAGACATCGGCCGGTACCGAGCGCCCCAGGTCCAGCGTGGCGCGGATCGCGCCCATCGCAAGCAGGTCGTTGCAGGCGAAGATCGCATCGAAGCCGACCTTGCGCTCATGCAGCGAACGCACCGCGTCCATGCCCGAGTCCACGGTGAACTCGTCGCGCCGCATCAGCAGCGGCTTGATCCCGCGCACCGCCAGCGCGTCGATGAAACCGTTCAGGCGCTCGAAGATTTCCGGGTGGCTGGGATTGCCGATGAAGACCGGACGGCGCCGGCCCAGCGCGATGAAATGCCGCGCCACCACCGCGCCGCCGAGGCGGTTGTCGCTGCCCACCACCACGTGCGCGTCGCTGGCCGACTGCGCGCCCCACACCACCATCGGCAGGCACAGCTTGTCGAACCGGCGCACCGCATCCTGGTGCGCGCCCTGGCCCAGCAGGATCAGCCCGTCGGCCGCCTGCACCGCGGCCGCGCTGGCGCCCTGGCGGGTGGTCAGCAGCACGCTGTAGCCGGCTGCGGTCAGTTCCTGCGAAATGCCGCCCAGCAGCACCAGCGGGTACGGGTCGAACATGGTGCGATCGGTGGACGGCTTCATCTCCACGATCACCGCCACGGTATGGCTGCGGCGCAGGCGCAGGTTGCGCGCGCTGATATTGAGCTTGTAGCCGCGCTCGCGCGCCAGCGCCTGGATCCGCTCGCGGGTTTCCGGGTTGACCAGCGGGCTGTCGCCCAGCGCCCGCGAGACGGTGATCTTGGATACCCCGGCCAGTTGCGCCAGGTCGGCCATGGTCAGGCCGCCTGACGCGTTCTTGCGCGCGCCCTTCTTGCTCAACTATCTGATCCTTGGTTGGCCTGGCCGATGCCGCGACGCTGCCGGACTGCAGCGATGGCACGAACCGGCGCTTGCAGTGTGTCGACATTCGTCACGCCGATGCAACCTCGCCCCGCTCCGCCGCCGGCAATACGCCGCTGCGGAGGCAAAGTACCAACCCACAGCCCGCGCCTCGGATCCGGATCGTGCCCATGGCAAGTCCGTGCAATTAAAATGTTATCGGTATCTTGATACCGATAACATTTGCTGCCAAGCTCGCCGCCAGCCGCAGCCTGGTGGGCCCATCGGCCTGATGCGCCAGACGGAGAGACGGGGGTTTTATGGTGGATCACTACGCAGCGGCGCCGCTTGATGCCGAGGTGCTGACCCTCGATGGAAGGGCAGCGGCCGACCCCTGGCTGCTCGTCCGCCACGGCACCGACCCGGCTGGCTTTGCGCAGGACGAGAGCCTTTTCGCGCTGGCCAACGGCACCCTCGGCGTGCGCGGCAACCTGGAGGAAAGCGACAGCGCAAGCCAGGCCACCCTGCTGTCCGCCGTATGGGAACGCAGCCCGATCGAGTACCACGAGCGATTCCCCGGCTTCGCCACGCACACCGACACGCGCATCCCGGTCGCCGATGCCGCGCGCATCCACCTGCGCCTCGGCGACACGCCCGTGCGGCTCGACCAGGGCGAGTGGCTGTATTTCGAGCGTGCGCTCGACCTGCGCCAAGGCTGCTACCGGCGCCGGCTGCGCTGGCGATCGCCGGAGGGCGCCACGCTGGAGATCGAGGCCGAGCGCATCGGTCACACGTTCATAACCAGTGGATTGGATCTCCTGGCGCGTGACTGCCTCAACCTTGACGGGCGAGTCGCTCTGCAGTTCCTCTACTCGCGAACCGGAACTCACAACAACCTGATCGCGCAGCATGGCGATCGACGGCTTGTCGAGCCGGCGCAGCGCCAGCACCACCGCCTGCATCCCGTCGCGCATCTCGCGGCCCTGGCCCATCGGCTGCTCGCGAACCGTTCGGGAGTGCTCCGCATCGCCGCCGGAGATGTCCCCCCCAGTGCAGAACGCCCGCTCGCCTGCGCCGGTCAGCACCAGCACCTTGAGCGTGTCGTCGTCGCGGAAGGCGGCGATCGCGGCCTGCAGCTCCTGGGTCATGCGGAAGCTGTAGGCGTTCATCTGCGCCGGCCGGTTCAGGGTGATCCGGGCCACCGCAGGCGCGGGCGTGTCGCAGATCAGGGTCTCGTAGGGGATGGCGAACATGCCGGCTCCTCGTGCGGTGAGCGCCCCCTCCACCGCTACGCGGTCCCCCTCCCCCGTCGTCTGCGCGACGTGGGAGGATCTGGATCCTCACCCGTAGCGAAGCGTACGGGGGAGGTGGATCGCCGCGCAAGCGGCGAGACGGTGGGGGCGCTTAGCGGCCTTGGAAAACGGGGCGACGCTTCTCGACGAAGGCGCGGAAGGCCTCGCGGCTGTCCTCGGTGCCGCCGAGGGCGCTGTGGCGGGCGGTCTCGAAGGGGATGAACTCTGAAAAGCCCATCGTCTCGGCGGCGACGAAGTTGGCCTTCATCGTCGCCAGCGCCAGCGGGGCGCTGTCCACCAGCCGCAGCAGCACCGCGTCGAGCTCGGCCTCGAAGCTCGCATCCGCCCACACCCGGTTCACCAGCGAGATCCGCAGAGCCTCGGCGGCGTCGAACTTGCCCGGCAGCAGGTAGAGCTCGCGCGCCTTCGCCGCCCCGACGATCTTCGGCAGCGTCCAAGGCCCACCCATGTCGCCAGACAGCCCGACGCCGAGAAACGCGGTGTTGAACTTCGCCGTGTCGGAGGCGAACCGCAGGTCGCAGGCCGCGGCCCAGCCGAGCCCGGCCCCC
>LNAP01000663.1_pt1 | contig 56771 bp, 51 predicted proteins | sample 602601 | NCBI WGS metagenome assembly LNAP01 (sample SAMN02440304, study PRJNA202911) | soil metagenome | biome: Subtropical and temperate rainforests or woodlands; isolation source: soil samples (1 kg each in a 20% v/v slurry with milli Q water) were... ...
TGGATCGCGCCGGCGATGCGTTCGCGCGACTCGGCGGCCTGGCTGAGCATCTGCAGCGGGCCGGAGCCGACGCTGGATACCACCTGGCTGGCGGCGCCCTGGACCATGGCCATGGCGCTGTTGCCGGCCTTCTGCGCCGGCGAGGCGGCGACCATGCGCGCGGCGTTGGCGTCGGGGTATATGAACCCGTAGGTCGGATAGCTGGTGGTGCCCAGGTCGCGGATCGGGTCGTACCAGACCTTTACCTGACTCCAGTCGCCGGCCGGAGAGACGTCAATGACGGTGACGTCGCGCTCGATCTGACCGCGGGTGCCGCCGATGCGGGACCAGTTGGCGTGGGTGAGCTGGATGACGCGGTCGGTGAGGACCTGGCTGACCACGCCGACGTGGCCGAGGCGCATCTTGCCGTTCGGCTTGAAGCAGAGGACCGCGCCGGCCTTGGGCTGGAATCCGGTCTCGTACTTGCCGACGGCCTGGCGCCACCACGTATGGGCGTCGCCGAAGATCTGGACGCCCGAGATCAGACGGGCAAACGGGACGCACTGCCAATAGGTGTCGGCCATCGCCGCGTTCAGCGGGGCCAGGGTCACAATGGCGGCCGCGATCGCGGAACCGATGAAGGCTCGCACCCGTTTCGTCATGTTGGAAATGAACTCCTGACCCGAACTGGCGTCAGGGTTACCCAATCCTGAAATAATTAATAGAGGGTTTAGGCCTGTGCGGCCGAAGGTCGCCGCGCGCCCCATTCGTCCCCCCATGACTTCATCCTGGCCCGCGCTGGCTTCTCGATAAGATGATACGAAAGCGCTGCCAAAGGAACAACTGTTAACGTGAACGCTATCCACACCGGCCAGGGAAGTTGTTCCCCGCTGAGCTTAAGAACCCGCACGGCTGAATTCACGAATACGATCTTCCAGGGCACGCAGACCATGTAGACGGAGTAGCTGATCTCGCCGAGGTAGACGAGAAAAGGCGCGCCCAATAGCTGCGATCCGGCCGCCGCCGAAGCAGCGAGGAAGTAGATGGTCGCGCCCAAAACAAGCACGATGATCGTGTCCGGCGCCCCGGCCGCGGCGGCCACCAGGGCCGATGCGGCGCAGATCGCCGCGCCCATCAGGGCGCTGGCGCGGTCGCGGAGCGGGCGGGCCTTCCACAGCGAATGGAGCGCGCAGCCCAGCGCAAAGCACGGGACGATTCGCAGGGCGCCCCACTGAATGGTGGCCTTGGTGAGCGGGAAACCGGCGAGCTGTTCGAACCCGGCGTAGAGCGCGGCGAGGAAGCCGGCGGCCAGCGCGACCGCCACCAGGGGTCGGGTTTTCAGCGCCAGCGCAGCCCAGGCGAACAGCGGAAACGACAGGTAGGCGAACCATTCGGCCGAGATCGACCAGGAGGGGTGGTTCCAGCCGGCCACGGGTGCAAAGCCCCAGGCGTGGACCAGCAGCAGGTTCGCCGGCAGCGACTCCCACGACAGGATGTTGGGATCGACGCCGACGCCGGCCACGGTGGCCGCCAGCGCCAGCGCGCCGAGACCGACCAGAGTGGCCAGGTGCAGCGGATAGACCCTGGCCAGCCGCGCCCACAGGAACTTGCCGTAGTGGAAGCTGCGTCCCTCCACCTGCGAGCGATAGACGTGGCAGAGGATGAAGCCGGACAGGATGAAGAACAGCTCGACGCCCAGGTAGCCCTTGTCGACCAGCATCGGCGTCGCCGGCGCGTCGAGCTTGGGCCAGTAGTGGAACATCACCACCCAGAAGGCCGCGAAAAACCGCAGCGCGGTCAGCGGGCGGATATGGTCGGCGTCGTTCATCCTGGCGGCCGTCCCGTTCTGGCGCCGCGGCGGACGCCCTTTCGGCTCCACCTGCAACTGTCGAGCCGGTCGACCGGCGAGCGGACAACCATAGCCGTCAAAGTTTGACTGGACGGTTACCCCGGTTACAGAAGGGCGAGGTCACGGGAGTTGTCTGCGATGGAGAGCGTGTTTGCCTGGACCGCCGATCCGGCGGCTTGGGCGGCCCTGGTGACGCTGATCGTGATGGAGGTCGTCCTCGGGATCGACAACCTCATCTTCATCTCCATCCTTTCGAACAAACTGCCCGAGCATCAGCGCAGCAAGGCGCGGCGTCTGGGCATCTCGCTGGCGCTGATCATGCGGCTGGTGCTGCTGTCGACCATCGCCTTCATCGTCAGCCTGACCAAGCCGGTGTTCGAGCTGCCGTGGAGCGGCCCGCTCGGCGAACACGGCGAGCCGATGTTCGAGCTGTCGTTCTCCTGGCGCGACCTCATCCTGATCGCCGGCGGCCTGTTCCTGGTTTGGAAGGCGACCACCGAGATCCATGAGAAGGTCGACACCCAGGACACCCACGGGGTGATGAACACCAAGGGGCCTGCGGTCTCCAGCTTCGGCGCCGCCATCGTCCAGATCCTGCTGCTGGACATCGTCTTCTCGGTCGACTCGATCCTGACCGCCGTCGGCATGACCGACACCCTGGCGATCATGGTCATCGCGGTGATCACCGCCGTGGCGCTGATGCTGGTGGCGGCCGACCCGCTCGCCAGGTTCATCAACAACAACCCGACCGTGGTGATGCTGGCGCTGGGCTTCCTGCTGATGATCGGCGGCGTGCTGATCGCCGACGGGTTCGGCGTCCACGTGCCCAAGGGCTACATCTATGCGGCGATGGCCTTCTCGGCGCTCGTCGAGGGGCTGAACATGCTATCGCGCAAAGCCTCGAACGGCCGGCCGCCTTCGGGCGGGGCCCACTAGGCGCGCGCTTGCACCAGGAGCCGCACCCCTACACCGACGACGAGCGGCGCCTGACGCTGATCTCGGTGATGATCGTCTTCCTGCTGTCGGCGATGAGCCAGACGGTGATCGCCACGGCGATGCCGCGGATCATCTCCGAACTGTCGGGCCTGGAACTCTACTCCTGGGCGCTCACCGCCTACCTGCTGACTTCGACGGTGATGGTCCCGATCTGGGGCAAGCTGGGCGACATCCTCGGCCGCAAGACGGTGCTGCTGACCTGCATCGCCATCTTCCTCACCGGCTCCTGGCTGGCGGGGCTGTCGGGCGAGTTCGGCCGTCTGCCGGTGCTGGGCGGCGGGATGACCCAGCTGATCGCCTTCCGCGCCATCCAGGGGATCGGCGGCGGCGGGCTGTTCACGACCGCCTTCGCGATCATCGCCGACCTCTACGCGCCGCGGGAGCGCGCCAAGTTCTCGGGCCTGTTCGGTTCGGTGTTCGGCATTTCGTCGGTGTTCGGCCCGGTGGTCGGCGGCTTCTTCACCGACCATGGCACCGTGACCCTGCTCGGCCACACCATCGAGGGCTGGCGGTGGGTGTTCTACGTCAACGTGCCGTTCGCCCTGCTGGCGGTGCTGACCATCCTGTTCAAGATGCCGAGCCTGCCGCGGCGCGAGGGGCACCGGATCGACTATCTGGGCGCGGTGCTGATCATCGCCGGCTTCGTGCCGTTCCTGCTGGCGATCACCTGGGGCGGGCGCGAACACCCGTGGGGCTCGCCGCTGATCGTCGGCATGCTGGTGTTCGCGGCGCTCTGCCTGACGCTGTTCGTGTTCGTCGAGAAGGCGGTGCGCGACCCGATCATTCCGCTGGAGCTGTTCAAGAACAAGACCTTCACCACCGCCAACGGGGCGGCGTTCGTCTACTCGATGGCGTTCATGGGGGTGACCAGCTTCCTGCCGCTGTTCATGCAGGTGGGGCAGGGAGTCCCGGCGACCACCTCGGGCTTCACCATGCTGGCGCTGATGGGCGGAATGATCGCCAGCTCCACGATCAACGGCCAGCTGGTCACCCGCACCGGCCACTACAAGCCGTTCATGATCGGCGGCGGTGCGGTGCTGATCACCGGGGTGCTGCTGCTGTGCTTCATCGGCCCGGACACCTCGACCATGGACCTCGCCTGGCGGCTGCTGATCGTCGGCATCGGGCTGGGACCCGGGCAGAGCCTGTTCGGCCTGGCCGTGCAGAACAGTGTGCCGATCCACCAGATCGGCGTCGCCACCTCGTCCGGCCAGTTCGTCCGGCAGATCGGCTCGACGTTGGGGGTGGCGATCTTCGGGGCGATGCTGACCGCCGGTCTCGCCGCCGAGCTGTCGAAACACACCCCGCCCGGCGTGCAGGTCCACCAGCTCCAGCTCTCCGACCTGCAGAAGATGGCGATGGAGCGGGACGCCCATCCCGAACTCGCGGCGGCGCGGGCGGCCGACCCGAAGATCCGGGCGCAGGAGCGGGTGGTGCGCCAGAGCTTCTCGGTGGCGATCGTCCACGGGATGATCTTCAGCCTGTCGATCCTGATCGCCGGACGCTTGTTGCTCGGCATCGCCCAGGGCTTGATTGGCGTGGGCACGATCAGCTGGTGCATGGGCCAGGTCGGCGCGGAGCACACCGCGCGCTCGATTTCATGGAACGGCATTGCGTCTTACGGCGCCATTGCGATCGGGGCGCCGCTGGGCGTGGTGATGGTCGCCGAGTACGGCTTCGCCAGCCTGGGGATCGCGTTGTCATTGCTGGCCCTGGCCGCCTTGTTGCTGATCCGCAATAAACCCTCGGTGCCGGTGATTCGTGGCGAACGCCTGCCCTTCTGGGCGGTGTTCGGGCGTATTGCGCCCTTCGGTGCCAGCCTGAGCCTGGCCTCTATCGGTTACGGCACCCTGACGACCTTTATCACCTTGTATTACGTCAGCCGTGGCTGGACCGGCGCGGCCTGGTGCCTGACGGTCTTCGGGATCTGCTTTATTTTGTCGCGCTTGCTGTTTATCTCCGCGATCAGCCGCTTCGGTGGTTTCACCTCGGCGATTGTGTGCATGAGCATTGAAACGGTGGGTCTGGTGCTGCTGTGGCTAGCGCCTTCGACCGCTTATGCGCTGATCGGCGCGGGCCTGGCAGGGTTCGGTCTTTCGCTGGTGTATCCGGCGCTGGGGGTGGAAGCAATCAAGCAAGTGCCCAACTCCAGTCGCGGCGCGGGTTTGAGTGCTTATGCGGTGTTTTTCGACCTGGCACTGGCGATTGCCGGGCCGTTGATGGGCGCGGTGGCGTTGAATCTTGGGTATTCGTGGATTTTCTTCAGTGCGGCGATGTTGTCTGTCACCGGGCTCGGCTTGACCTTGTTACTCAAACGCCGCGCAACAAGCTGACGCCACTGTGGGAGCTAGCCTGCTGGCGATGGCGGTAGAACATTCAATACATCAGTCGCCTGACAGATCGCTATCATCGGAACGCCGCCCGGAGCCAGCTCACTCCCACAGGGGTGGTGGGGAAATTACTGATCCGCAGTCTGCATCCCGGCCCGGGTAGGCTTGCCCAGCGCGTGCGAGAAGAACCGCCCGGCTTCGGACACCATGTTGCGATGGATGTCTTCGCGGTCGACGCCATCTGCATCGGTGCACAGCGCCGGCATGGCGGCGATCTGCTCTTCATTGCACGGCGCCATGAACACGAAGTGCCCTGCCCCGGCCAGCAATTTGAAGTCTGGTGCAATCGGCAGCTTGCGCGCCAAGGCGGCGGCGTTTTTGTCGAACGCCACCAGTTTGTCGCCATCACCGCTGTAGAGCAGCACCGGCACATGCACGTCGGCCAAGGTGTGGCGTCCGAATTTCAGACTCAGCGGCGCCATCAGCAGCAAGGCATGGACACGTGGATCCGCCACAGGCTGCAAATCATCCCGGTCGACAATCAGCTCGCCCTGGGTGTTACAGGCATCGTGGTCGTCCGGGCGTTCCTGGCAGTAGCGGCGCAGACGATCCAGGTCAGGCGTGGCGCCGGAGAGGATCAGCGCCGTTTCGCCGCCCGCCGAGTAACCGATCACGCCGACCTGATCGGCATTGACGAAAGGCGCGAGCATACGGTCGCCCAGGGTCGCGGTAATGGCTTCGGAAATCTGGATGGGCCGGCCGTAAAGGTTACTCAACGTACCGAGGCGGCTGTGGTCTTGGGAGTTGTCACCGGGATGGATCACCGCCACCACCACAAACCCTTTGCGTGCCAGCGAGGTGGCGAGGTCGTGCAGCGCCAGCGGGGTACCGGTGTTGCCGTGGGACAGCATCAGCATCGGGAAACGGCCCATGGCGACGCGGGTGTCTTCCCCTGCCTCGACCGTGTAACCCTCGATTTTGCTGGTGTGTTCCCGGTCGCTCGAGGGATAGAACGCGATGGCGCGCATCGGCTGCAAGTCCAGAGGATCGAGAAAACTCATCTCATGGAAGCCGACGCTCCAGTGAGGGTGCGGCGCAGGCGCGGCGTGCACTGAATTCAGGCTGCTGAGCAGGCAAATCAGAAACATTGCACAAAGACGCACCATGGGATGCCCCACCTTGTTACTGGACCGGAGTCGGTAACCCTCGACTGCATAACCCGGGCCACAACCTGTAATGACCAGAAACAAAAAACTCTGCATCTGGCACTTGCGTGATCAGAATACAGAGTTTTTTGGATGGTGCCTGAGCTGTTTGAGCGCTTTACGCAAGCCTTACGCGGCGGCGAACAATTGCTCGCTGATTTGCGTGTGGGCATCGCTCATGGCTTTGGTGCGCACTTCGTCACCGTAGGCCAGGCCATGGGCACGAACAAACTCAATGTCGGTGATGCCGATGAAGCCGAACAGCACCTTCAAGTACTCTTCGTGCGCAACGCCAGTCGCCTGACCGGCATGCAGACCGCCGGACGTCGAGACGATCACGACTTTCTTGCCACCGCACAGGCCTTCAGGGCCCGCTTCGGTGTAGCGGAAGGTCTGGCCGGCAACGGCAATGCGGTCGATCCAGGCCTTGAGTTGGGTCGGGATGGTGAAGTTGTACATCGGCGCTGCGATGACAACGGCGTCGGCCGCGAGGAATTCGGCCAGGGTGGTGGCGCTGAGTTCGGCTTCGTGCTGTTGCGCGGCGTTGCGCAGTTCAGCGGTGGTGCCGGCGGCAACCAGGGTGGTGGCGGAGAAATGGCTGATGGCATCGGCGGCCAGGTCGCGGTAGGTCACCACCGCGGTTGGCTCGGCGGCTTGCCAGGCTTTGACGACTTCGCTGCTCAGCAGACGGGAAGCCGAGTTGTCACCAAGAATGCTCGAATCGATATGCAGCAGTTTCATAAGGGATCTCCAGGTGAGGATCGCCACCGGGCGATCTGATGGGGAGGATCCTACAGATGAAACCAATAGCTGATTAGTCCGCAACAATGCGATAGTTCGTCCCACTGATAGAACAATCGGATTTCCAATCATGCAAGACCTCAACGACCTTTACTATTTCGCCAAAGTGGTCGAAGCCGGTGGCTTCGCCGCAGCCGGGCGTTTGCTGGGGATTCCCAAGTCCCGATTGTCGCGGCGCATTGCCGAGCTGGAAGAACGCCTCGGCGCGCGCCTGCTGCAACGTACCACCCGGCAACTCAAGCTGACGGCGGTGGGCGAACGTTACCTGCGGCACTGTCAGGCGATGCTGCTGGAAGCCGAGATGGCCGATGAAGCCGTGGCGAGTATGTCCAGCGAACCTCGCGGACGCTTGCGGGTGTCCTGCCCCGTCGGGCTGGCCCACGAAATGCTGCCGACGGTGATCAGCCGCTTCCTCGAAAAACACCCTCAGGTGCAACTGGAAGTCATGCTGCTCAATCGCCGGGTCGACTTGGTCACCGAAGGCGTCGATGTCGCGCTGCGGGTCCGTGAGTTGGGCGATGAAGATCCGTTGCTGGTGACCCGTCGCTTGCGCCAGGCACAGATGGCGATGGTCGCCAGCCCGGCCTTCCTGCACGGACGTGAGATCAACCACCCCGAAGACCTGAAATCCTTGCCGGTGCTTGGTGCGCTGGAAGCCGACCGCCTGGTGCACATTCGCATGCTCGATCAGCAGGGCAAAAGCTACGATTTGAGCCTGGAAGCGCGATTGGGCATTGACGATTTCATCGTGCGCAAGGCCTGCACGCTCGCCGGCCAGGGGTTCACCATGCTGCCGATGATGTATTGCGAACAGGAGCTGGAAAATGGTTCGCTGGTGCAGTTGCTACCCGATTGGTCATTGCCTGGCGGCTGGCTGCAAGCGGTCTACCCTCATCGGCGCGGGGTGATGCCGGCCGTGCGGGCCTGGATCGACCATTTGATCGAATCATTCAATGCCTGTGGGGACCGATTGATATGAAGGCTGGACGCATGAGCGAAGAGGACGTCGCGCAATTCTGTCTCGCGCTGCCCGGTGCGCGGGAAGACTACAAGTGGGGAGGCGTTCGGGTGTTTTCGATTGCCGGGAACAAGATGTTCGCCTTGCAGAACCTGCGCGGCGATTCCCTGGCCTTCAAGGTCGACAAGGATCTGTTCCTCGGGCATTGCGACCGCCCGGGGATTCACCCGGCGCCGTACCTGGCGCGGGCCCAGTGGATCATCATGCAAACGCCCTACCCGCTGGGATCCGAGGAACTTCAGGCGTTGTTGCAACGTTCCCATCAACTGGTGGTGAGCAAGCTGCCCAAGCGCACCCAGGTCAGCCTGTTGCTTTAAAGCAGCGCAAACAGGTGAGCGCCGAGGAACAGCTGGTCGATCCAGAACACCTGATGCATCAGCACAATGAGCCAGAACACCAGCTGGAACGAGACCTTGCGAGTCTTGTGCCGAAACACTTGCTGGGCCAGCAAGGCACCCGGCCATCCGCCCGCCAGCTCCACCGCGTGCAACACGTTCTCCGGTGTCCGCCAGCTGTCGGCGCGAGCCTTGCGCTTGTCGCTCCAGTACAGGAAGAACGCCAGCACGCTGACGATGCCGTAAGCCGCCAGCGGAATCAGCGACACCCCATGCAGCCACAACGACATTGAACCCGTCAGTGGCAGCGCGCACAGGATCGCCAACACCAGCAATTTCAGCCGAGGGTGCTGGACCCGCTCGCCCCCGGACCTGCGTCCGGGATTGTTGCGCGCGCTGGAGTCATTCATGGGCGTGCGGCGGCCCAATCGACCCAGCCGAATTGCCAGGTGGCCAGGATGAACAGGCCGAACGCAATGCGATACCAGGCGAATGCCGCGTAGCTATGGCTGCCGATGAACACCAGCAAGCCTCTGACGGCAATCATCGCGAAGATGAACGCCGTGACGAAGCCGATCGCAAACACCGGAAGATCAGCCGGTACGAACAGGTCGCGGTATTTGTAGCCCGAATACACCGCCGCACCGACCATGGTTGGCATCGCCAGAAAGAACGAGAACTCGGTGGCCGTCTTGCGCGACAACCCGAACAGCAAGCCGCCGATGATGGTCGAGCCGGAACGCGAGGTCCCGGGAATCATGGCCAGGCACTGGGCGAAACCGACTTTCAAGGCATCTTTCCAGGTGATTTCGTCGACAGTGTGGGCATGCACTTCATGCTGACGCTGCTCCGCCCACAACATCACGATCCCGCCCACGACCAAGGCCGTGGCCACGGTGATCGGGTTGAACAGGTATTCGTGGATGAGATCGGCAAAAATCACCCCCAATACCACCGCAGGCAGGAAAGCGATCAACAGGTTGGCGGTAAAACGCCGGGCGTTTGGTTGTGTCGGCAAACCGACGACCACGTCGAAGATCTTTCGGCGAAATTCCCACACCACCGCCAGGATCGCCCCGAGCTGGATAATGATGTTGAAAGCCATCGCGCGTTCGCCACCGAAGTTGAGCAAGTCCGCGACTATGATTTGGTGACCGGTACTGGAAATGGGCAAAAATTCCGTCAGCCCTTCTACAACCCCTAAAATCAATGCCTGCAAGGCGGTCCAAAGTTCCATCAATCCCCCAAAGGCGATGCGCCAAGGCATGCCCCATTAGTTTTTTTAAGCGTTCACCGCGCCAAGCGTAGCTGAAGTCCCGCGCGCAAAGGATCCAGACGGAGCCGTAAAAACTCCGTGAAAAATCAACTTGGATTCAGGTTTTTCCGCGCGGGGCCGAAATCCTATCAGACAAGCCCCGATAACGCTGCCGCGTAATGAGACTTGGGTCGTATAGGCCCGACCGGCAAAGCGTGGTTGGATGCTGGCAATCGTTTATTACAAGAAAAAGAAATCGGAGTGACAGCGTTATGAACAGCTTGCGCAGTGTGTCGATCAGCCGACGCTTGTGGCTCATCTTGATCGTGTCGGTATTGATGTTGTTGACGTTGGGCGTGTTGATGCTCAAGCAGATCCATACCGATCTATACCAGGCAAAAGCCCAGAAAACCCAGCACGTGGTGCAGACCGCCAGCGGCATTCTGACTTACTACCACGGCCTGGAAACCGCCGGCACACTCACCCGCGATGCCGCGCAGAAGCAGGCACTGACCGCCGTGCGCGGGCTGCGTTATGACCAGAACGACTATTTCTGGATCAACGACCTGACGCCGGTGATGGTGATGCACCCGGCCAACCCCAAACTCGATGGGCAAAACCTCTCGGCGATCCGCGACCCGGACGGTTTTGCGCTGTTCAACGAAATGGTGGCCGTCGCCAAGGCCAAAGGCGCCGGTACGGTCAACTACCGCTGGCCTAAGCCGGGCGCCAGCGACCCGGTCGGGAAAACCTCCTACGTCAAATTGTTCGAACCTTGGGGCTGGGTGATCGGTTCGGGCGTGTACATCGATGACATGCAGGCCGAGTTCTACGGCCAGGTCTGGAAGGCTTCGTTCGTCGGCCTGGTGATTGCGCTGATCATGGCGTTGCTGGTGATCATGATCGCTCGCAGCATCGTGCGACCGCTTCAGGACACGGTGAACGCCATGGCCAACATCGCCAGCGGCGAAAGCGACCTGACCCGCAGCCTCGACACCCATGGCCAGGATGAAGTCACGCAACTGGCCCGGCACTTCAATGCCTTCACTGCCAAACTGCGAGGGGTGATCAGCGAGCTGCAAGTGTCCGCCAGCGCCCTGGGCCTGTCGTCCAGCGAACTGGGCAATGACGCCGCCCAGGCCCAGCAACGCAGTCAGCAACAGTCCCAGCAGATGGAGCTGGTGGCGACTGCGATCAACGAAGTGACTTACGGTGTGCAGGACGTGGCCAAGAATGCCGAGCATGCGGCCAGCGAAATGCGCGATGCCGAATCCCAGGCGCAGCAGGGGCAGATCAATATTGATGGCAGCTTGCAGCAGATCGACAAACTGTCCGGCACCATCGATCAAGCCGTGGAAGTGATTCGCACCCTGGCCGCTGAAAGCACCCAGATTGGCAGTGTCCTGGAGGTGATCCGCTCCATCGCCGAGCAAACCAACCTGCTGGCACTCAACGCCGCCATCGAGGCTGCCCGCGCCGGTGAACAAGGCCGTGGCTTTGCGGTGGTGGCCGATGAAGTGCGCCTGTTGGCCCAGCGTACCCAGAAGTCCACGGCGGAGATCCAGTCGATGATCGAGCGCCTGCAGACTCACTCCGAAGCGGCGGTGAAAGTGATCGGCGACAGCAGTCGAGCCTCGCAACTGACCATCGAACAGGCCGGTCTGGCCGGCGCCAGCCTCAATGCCATCGGCCAGGCGCTGCGCAACCTCAACGGGCTGAACGCCTCGATCGCCAGTGCGACCCTGCAGCAAGCCCATGTGGTGGAAGACATCAATCAGAACGTCACCCAGGCGGCAGGCTTGTCCCACAGCACTGCGCTGGCGGCCGAGCAATCGAGTGTGGCCAGCGTTCGGCTCAAGGACTTGAGCGAGCAGGTGAACAGCCTGCTCAAACAGTTCCGCGTGTAAAAGCAGACACAGAACCCTGTGGCGAGGGAGCTTGCTCCCGCTGGGCCGCGAAGCGGCCCTGAATAGGCAATCCCGTTTTTTCAGGTAAACCGCGATAGCGCCTTTGCGACTGCTTCGCAGCCGAGCGGGAGCAAGCTCCCTCGCCACAAGTGTGCGTCAGACGCCAGTTTCGGGTTGCTAACGCATTGGCCTTCTCTCTGGGTACAATCCGCCCCCCTCTTTCGTTTTCACCAAGGAACCCCCATGTCCGGCCTTGAACTGTTTGCCGCCACCCTCGGCGTGATCGCCGTCTGGTTGACGGTCAAACAGAACCCCTGGTGCTGGCCGATCGGCCTGGTCATGGTGCTGCTTTATAGCTGGATCTTTTTTGAAGTGAAGCTGTATTCGGACATGCTCCTGCAAGTGATCTACGCCGCGCTGCAGCTCTACGGCTGGTGGCAATGGACCCGCGCGGGCGAAGCCAATAGCGGCCGGCAGGTCAGTCGGCTTGAGAGCAAATCGATCGCTGCGGGCCTTGCGGCCGGTGCCATCGGCAGTCTGCTGCTGGGCGCCGCCATGGCGCACTGGACAGATGCCGCGCAGCCCTGGCTTGATGCTGCGCTGACCGGTTTCAGCCTTGTGGCGCAGTTATGGATGGCGCAAAAACGCGTGCAGTGCTGGCCGTTGTGGGTCGTCCTTGATGTGATTTTCGTCGGACTGTTCCTTTATAAAGGCATGTACCTGACTGCTGCCCTCTATGCGTTGTTCCTGTTGCTTGCCGTACAAGGCTGGCGTGAATGGCGCGCCGACCCGGCTCTGCGCGCATGAAAGTGCTGGTGCTCGCGGGCCCTGAATCCAGCGGTAAAAGCTGGCTTTCGGGCGAGATTCACGCCAATTTTGGCGGCATATTAGTCAATGAGTACGTTCGACACTTTATCGACAGCGAAGCCCGTGAAACCCGCTACGATGACATTACATCGATAGCTCATGGCCAGCTTTCGTGGGAGGACGAAGCACGCGCCAGGCAACCGTCACTGCTGATCCTCGATACGCACCTCTTAAGCAATATCCTTTGGAGTCGCACGTTGTTTAGCGATTGCCCGGCATGGATCGAGCAAGCCTTGCTGGCCCGGCACTACGACCTGCATTTGCTGCTGAGCCCTGAAACCGTGGCCTGGCATGACGACGGGCAGCGTTGCCAGCCGCAACTGGCAGAACGCCAGGCGTTTTTTCAGGCCAGCCGTGCATGGCTTGACCTGCACCGCCAACCTTGTCAGGTGCTGCAAGGTGACTGGCAACAGCGCAAGGACGCCGCATTCGAGGCTGTGACACGTTTGCTCAAGGCCTGACCGGAGTGCCCCGCCCCGCTGCAACTGTCCATTCCTGAAACACCCAATCCCACGCAAACCCGCGAACTAAAGCGGCCCGAGCGTTCCTGCAAGAAAATGTTAAGCCACTGATACAGCCTGCGTTCAACGCCCCCAGCGTGCACCGCCGCCCGTGTGGATGTCGTTTTTGCGTAGCTCTGTCTCAGTGGCGTTACACAATTTTTTTGACCACCCCGACAATTTAATCCAACCACTTGTTTTTAAACGAATAACCGAAAGCGGCACACCTTCTGCTCTCTACCTCGCAACGCTGATAAGGGCCAGCGTTCCATTTACAGAAGGAATTGCCGCCGTGGGGAAATTTGATAGAAGCATCTTTAGCCTGCTGATCGGATGCGCACTGGGCTCAACAGTCTGCCTGCCCGTGCAGGCTGACAACGGCATCATAACTATCAAACGTGATGTGCAGACCCGCAACGCAACCATCCCGCCGCTCATCCCCGACCCTAACCCCACGACCGTCAATGCCAACCCGTCCAGACAAATTCTCCAGCAAACGAACGAGTTGAGCGACGGCGATTTTGCCAACGTTGCCAGTGGTGCAGGCATCAACCGCCTGGTCACTCAAAACACTAACAACCTGGGCGGCAACATCAGCAACCAAACCCAACTGTCCAACCTCCCTGCCGGACGTTCGGGAAATTCAGGCAATGGCATTGCCAACATGGTCAATTCCAACATCCAGCAAGGCCTGGGTGCTCTGAAAATCATAACGGGAGACCGTTAAGATGAATCGTTCGCTGCTGATGATCGCCATGTTTTGCAGTGCATCGACCTTTGCCCAACCTCCCGTCATCAACAACGCCGACATCGACGGCTCGGGTATGCAGTACCAAGGCAACCTCACGGTCAACCAGGCGGCGGGCGATCTTCAGCAACAGGCCAACGCCAGGGCCATCGCTATTGGTACCAATGCCAGTGCGACCACGCAGATTCGCCAGCGTTTGCGCACCGTTGTCGACCCCAGAATTGATGCCCAGTCCAACATCCAGGGCGACTCCTTCAGTCACGGCAACGGCGTACTGGGTGTCAACCAGAGCGCGGGCGCCAGTAACCAGCAAGCCAACGCACTGCGGATAAGCATTAGTAAACAGCCGCAAAGCATCGACGACAGCGTCCTCATGCAACAGAACGTGGCGCTGCTCAACAACTCCGATCCAACTGACTCTGCACCAGGCCATCGCCAGGTCACTACCAGTGACCAGGCATTCACCGGTAGCCGTGGGGTGATCCAGTTGAATCAGAGCGCCGGGGTGGGAAACCGAATGGCCAATACCCTGAGCGTAAGGGTCGTGGATTGACCCGAAAAGGTAAGAAACAACACTTAACCTAAAATAAAGTACGGAGAATCACCATGAAACCTTCGATGGCACGCAATTGCTGCGGTCATGGCTGTTGCTGTACAAGCTGGGCAAAATGATCGGCGTGGCAACCATCATGGTCATCACAACGGTGGCCAACAACAAACCCCTCCTGCAAGAATGGTCCCAATCAATGCGACTGCCAATGCGACGGACCGGCAGAACAGTACCGGCAATAGCATCTGGAATGAAGGGACAGAAAACTCGGCCGAGATGAGCAGTTCGGCCGCAGGCGCGAGCGGCAACGTCGGCGTCAACGTGGCGGCAGGTAACGGCAACCAGCAAGACAACGCCGCCGCCATCGCCAACGCAGCCTCCGACAACGCCGCGATCGATAACAGCTTTGTGTTCGGCACGGCCACTGCCACCGCTGACGTGAGGCAAGTCAGCAACAATAACCGCGTCGACAACTTTGGCTCCACCAACTCTGCCGTGATGAGCGGATCCGGCGGCGGTAGCAGCGGCAACATGGGTATCAACATTGCTGGCGGCGATCTGAACCAGCAGAAAAACACCATGGCAATTGCCAACGCCAATGCTCCACTGGGTAATGCAACCGCCACCGCGTCCGCCGTTCAAAACGGTCCCGGCCTGATCGTGAACAACAACGCAGATCGGACCTACCGCGTTGATACGATCACCGTTACCAATACGGCGAGCGGCAGTTTCTCCAAAGATAAGTCGTTTGAGGCAAGCGGCAGTCAAAGCGCTTCTTCCAGCTGGAACAAAGCCGGTTCCAAAAGCTATGACGCCAGCGGGTCAAAAAGCGTTGATATAAGCGGTTCTCACAGCAGTAATGCCAGCGGTTCCAACAGCAGCAATGCCAGCGGTTCCAACAGCAGTAGTGCAAGCGGTTCTTCGAGCGCTTCTTTGAGTGCTTCCTTGAACGCTACGCTGGACCAACTCCACTACCGTCAATTTTGGCTTCGGCGACCGCACCCGCAGCTCGTCTTCCGACGCATCGCTTAACGCATCGCTCGACGCGACGCTTGATGCATCGATAGACAAATCGTATGACAGATCGCACGACTCTTCGTACGACAGATCGCGCGACTCCTCGTACGACAGATCGCGCGATTCGTCGTTCGAAAAATCGTATGACAAGTCGTACTCGAAGTCGTCTGACTCCTCGTACGAAAAATCGGGCAGTCAATCGTCCGAGTCTGAGTATGCAAAAGCGAAAAGCTACAGTGAAAGCAGCTCTTATGATTTGAGCAACACCTACTCTTATCAAGTGCTGACTCCAACTGGCTGGGCCAACCCTGTGACCAACACTGCAACCCTGAGCGGTTCGGTGAATGGCGGCAGTGGCAACCTGGGCGTCAACGTGGCGGCTGGTGTGGGCAACCAACAAAGCAACTCGTTGGCCATTTCCAACCAATCGTTCTAAATGCTGTCTCTGGAGGCCCCCTTACGGGGGCCTTTTTCAACATCACCAGAGGGCGTCCAATCATGCGTATTCTCGCCTTGGCATTTTTGCTTTGCGTGGCCACTGTGATCGAGGCCGCACAAATGCCGCTCTCCATCCTGCCGGGCGGCGCGTTGGTGTACAAGCCAATCCAGAGCGTTCGCGAGCGCAAATTTGCCGACCTGGTACAACAGAAAACCGACTTCAGTTGCGGCGCTGCGGCGCTGGCGACCATCTTGCGCCAAGCCTATTGGCTGGACGTGAATGAAGAACAGATCATCGAAGGCATGCTGGCACACTCTGATCAAGATCTTGTCCGTGTCCAGGGCTTCTCCATGCTCGACATGAAGCGTTACGTGGAAAGCATCGGCATGCGAGCCCGTGGCTATCGGGTAGCACCGGAAACGTTGAGTGATATCAGAATCCCCGTAGTGGTCCTCATGGATATCCGTGGCTACAAACACTTTGTGGTCATGCAAAGAGTCCATCAGGGCTGGGTCTACATCGGAGATCCGGTACTCGGTCATAAACGCTACAAAGTCGACGACTTTATCAAAGGCTGGAACGGCATCATCTTTGCCATCATCGGCCAGGGTTACGACAAAACCAATGCGTTGCTCGACCCGCCCATGCCGCTGACCGCCAGGAACCGCGTCAACGCCTTTAGCCCGGTGCAAGACGCAGAGTTGATGGATTTTGGATTTATCCAAAGCGACTTCTTCTAATAACAAGGGAGCACGACGCTCCGGGAGCATCCCATGAAGACTCCAATCTGGCTGGCCGTGGTCTGCCTGGCCGCCAGCCTGCCGACCCAGGCACAGACGTTCAAACCCATTGAACTGAAGGATCAGGAGTTGGCAACCCTGCGTGGCCGTTATGTCATGCCAGGACGGATTATCAGTTTCGGCATTTCGATGACCAGCACTTGGCAAAATGCCAATGGTGAAGTGATCGGGGCAACGTCCACGATGCAAATTCAACAATCGACCATCAAGCCACAGTTTTATGTGTCGATGATCGACGAAAAAGGGAATGGATCGACCCGTTCGCAAGGCGCCAGCACGGGCACCGGCACCGTCACTGGCGGCAACGGCCTCAATACTACCGAAGGCGTGACTCAAGTCGTACGGGCTGCCGGCGACAACAATACGGCCTACAACAACGTTGATATCAACGTCACCAAGGCAAACCAAGCGCCAGCAACGCAACAGCAGGGCCAGGCACTGGCCGCAGGCACGACATTGGTCGGCGCCAATGGCGCGGGCTCAATGAGCGTTTCCTCGACCGGTACGGGTGTGCAATTCAACATCGTGGCCAACAACAACCAGGGCAATACCGTACAACGCCTGGCCCAGGGTGGCCTGATGCAGAACACGACATTGCTCGGCAGTAGCAACCAGGTCCGCAACCTCACATCCTTCAATGTCGTGCTGCGTGACAACGTGCCGTCAGCCGGATCGGTGAGCGGCAATCTGGACCAGCTCAAAGGTCTTCGCACTCTCGGATTCTGATCTACGCTCAGTCTCATCAGATGTAGTCAGAAGGGACGGCTAACCCATGCAACGATCTTCAACGTTCAGAGCTTTGGTATGTTTGAGTAGCCTGGCCCCGGCCACAATGCTATACGCAGCACCGGACCCCCAGGTCGAAATCCTAAAACAAGAACTCATGGAGTTGAAACAGCGTTACGAAGCACAACAGAACGCGTTGATGGTACTTGAGCAACGCGTTCGCCAAGTCGAAGAAACACCGCAGCCACCAGTTCCCAAGCGCTTGACCAAATCCCCCGCCGAACCCTCCCGGGGTAACCAGGCGGTCGCCGCTGGTGCGCCGGGCACCACCGGCAGCTCCTATGGCCAATCGCTCAAGGACGATTCGGAACCTGCGCAAAGCGTTTCCAACCTGTATGACGAAGCCAGCGGCTTCTTCGGTGGCGGCAAGTTCAGCGTCGAAACCGGCCTGACCTACACGCACTACGATACCCGCGCCTTGACGCTTAACGGCTTCCTGGCACTGGACTCGATTTTCCTCGGCAACATCAACCTCGACCGCATCAAGGCCGACAACTGGACCCTGGACCTGACTGCCCGCTACAACGTGGCACAACGTTGGCAGTTCGACATTAACGTCCCCGTGGTTTACCGCGAATCAACGTACTCCTCCGGCGGCGCTGGTGGCGCTGGTCCGGTGACGTCTGACGCCACCGTGACTCGCGACCCGACCATCGGCGATGTGAACGTTGGCGTTGCCTACAAGTTTCTGGATGAGTCGGTCAGCCTGCCCGATGCGGTCGCTACACTGCGCGTCAAGGCGCCGACCGGCAAGGACCCCTACGGCATCAAGCTGGTCAGCGACCCTACCAACGATAACCTCTCGGTCCCCGAGGATTTGCCGACCGGCAATGGTGTCTGGGCGATCACCCCGGGTATCTCGCTGGTCAAGACCTTCGACCCTGCCGTGCTGTTCGGCAGCCTGTCCTACACCTACAACGTTCAGGACTCTTTCAGCGACATCAGCCCTCAGGTCGGCTCCAAGGTGAAAGGGGACGTGAAGCTGGGCGATTCCTGGCAGATCGGCGCCGGCATTGCCTTCGCCTTGAACGAGAAGATGAGTATGTCGTTCTCGTTCACCGATCAGTTCGCCCGCAAGAGCAAGATCAGGCCGGACGGTGGTGATTGGCAGTCGATTTCCAACAGCGACTACAACTCGGCCAACTTCAACATCGGCATGACCCTGGCCGCTTCCGATAACCTGACGATCGTACCCAACCTGGCCATCGGCCTGACCGACGACTCGCCAGACTTTTCCTTCAGCCTGAAATTCCCGTACTACTTCTGATCCACCACAACAAAGCCCCGCTGCGACTTCAATCCCAGCGGGGCTTTTGTATGTGGAACATTAAATCTGCGTCTAACGGATCTGATGCTTGTGCAACAAACGGTAAAAGGTCGGCCTGGATATCCCCAACACTTTGGCGGCAATGCTCAAGTTATCGCTGTGGCGGTTGAGTACATCGCACAAGGCCTGGCGTTCAGCGCGGGTCTTGTAGTCTTCCAGCGTGCCCATCGGCGCAGGAATGACGTGCTGGCTGATCAGCCCAAGGTCTCGCGCTTCGATCTGCCGGCCTTCGGCCAGTACCAACCCGCGACGTACCCGGTTGGCCAGCTCGCGAACATTGCCCGGCCAGTCGTGCTTGCCCATGGCAATCAAGGCGTCGTCGCTGAAGCTGCGGGGGCGGCGGCCGGTTTCATGGCTGTAGAAGTGGGAAAAGTGGTTGGCCAGCATGGATAAGTCGCCATGACGCTCACGCAGCGGCGCGGTGACGACCTGCAATACGTTAAGGCGGTAGTACAAATCCTCACGGAAGGTTTTTTTCTCGACGGCCGCCTCAAGGTCGACATGAGTCGCCGCCAACACCCGCACATCCACCGGAATCGGCTGGCTGCCGCCGACATGCTCGATATGTTTTTCCTGCAGAAAGCGCAGCAGATTGGCTTGCAACTCCAGTGGCAGGTCACCGATCTCATCGAGAAACAATGTGCCGCCATTCGCCGCTTCGATGCGACCGACCTTGCGTTGATGGGCGCCGGTAAAGGCGCCCTTCTCATGACCAAACAGCTCCGACTGGATCAAGTGTTCGGGAATGGCCCCGCAATTGATCGCCACAAACGGCTTGTTGTGACGCTGGGATTGTCGATGGAGCGTGCGGGCGACCAATTCTTTACCGGTTCCGCTTTCACCACGAATCAATACCGGAGACTCCGTAGGCGCCAGCTTGCTCAGTAACTTGCGCAGCTCGCGAATCGGTTTGCTGTCGCCAAGCAGCTCGTGCTCAGGCTGATCAATATGAATCGTGCCCTGCCCGCGCAGGCGCGCCATGCCGAACGCGCGGCCCAACGTGACTTGCACCCGGGACACGTCAAACGGCAGGGTATGGAAGTCAAAAAACCATTCGCAAACGAAATCTCCGACATTTTGCAGGCGCAGGACTTCCTGGTTGAGCACGGCGATCCACTCGGTACCGCTGCGGCTGATCAGTTCTTTGACCGCTTCCGGGCGTTCCAGATGAAAAGGTTGTAATCGCAGGAGGCCAACGTCGCACGTTCGGTCGGCGGCGTTCTCCAGGGAACAGCTGTCAACATCCCAGCCCACAGAGCGCAGACCCGGCAGCAGACGATAGCAGTCGTCGCAGGGATCCACTACTAACAGACGTCGTAACGCAGGCGTTTCGATCATGACTGTTCCTTGACGCCAAACTTTAGGAAATATTATTAAAAACAGTCGTTTGGCGGATCTGGCTGTAACATTAGCAAGAATTTGACGCACCCTTGTACCGTTTGACTATAGGAACACCGCATTATTAGTTATAAGAATGAGTTTGTTAGTTACCTAACGAGTTCAACCTTTCATTCAGCTTTCAAAAACCGCTCTGCCATTGAGTATATGAAAGAAAGTTGAAATTTCTTTTGATTGAGTGTGACCTGACCCCCGGTTGAGGGCATCAGTACAAGTAACCAGCCGAACGGTAAGCCCAACCGACGGCCTGTCACTTGATTGGGCATATAGAGAGAAGACCCCATGACTGCCCCGCTCCGTATCAACGAAGCTCTTTTGATTGCCAACCGCGCATTCCAACCTTTTCAATGCGTGGCCTGGGCCCCACAAGACGGCAATGGCGAACTCAGCCTGACCATTATCGACCGCACCAATACCCACATTGGCCGCACACAAATTCCGAGCAGTACTTATTCCGACCCCGCGCAACTTGAACACATTCTTGAAGAAGCTCGCGCCGAACTGAGCGAGGAAGGTTACACCCTGCAATCGTGGTCGATGCCACACTAAGGACGTTGGCGGATGACTTAAGTTGTCCGCCTCTTCTCCTTTCTTTTAGCGAACTACGTCGCTCGTCACGCCCCCCCATTCCAACTTGCCCGCCACGAATTACTTGGCAGGCTTGTCAGTGGTTCGAAAAGTCACTGTTCTGGCACAAAGCGACCCTCCACCTGTGAGTTGTGACAGTTGTGCAATCGAGCGTTCAGGGATTGAATGTTCTGCACACGCAGTTGCCCTCCCGGTTCCCGGGTTTCGGTCAGCTCGCAAGGAGATGCGCGCATGCCCACCCTGACTGCTTTTGCCCGACCTGCCGCGCAGCGCACGGCCGGCCTCCTCGATAAAAGCTTCGCCTCCAACGGCAAAACCCAGGTGTATTTCGCCGGCAGTACGTCGAGCATCGCCAACGGCGTGGCGATCGACTCGAGCGGTCGCGTACTGGTGGCGGCGAAAGTCGGCACTCGAAGCGGCCATTGCTTTGGCCTGGCTCGCTTGCTTGAAGACGGTTCGGCAGACCTGGCATTCGGCGCTCATGGCAGCGTCATCGGGCAATTTCAGCGCGGTCATGAGGCCATGGCGGGAAAAGTCCTCGTATTGGGCGACGGGAACATCCTGGTCGCCGGCCTGCACTATGAAGACGCTCATCGGACGCTGCCGGCCTTGGCGATGTTCGACGCGCAAGGTCACCCGGTCAGGGACTTTGGCGACAATGGATGCTGTGTCATACGCCTGCCGGGGAATCTGTCCCAGGGCGTGCGCGACGCCTGGCTCCCTCCCGGCGTACCGGGGGCCGAAGCCTGCGACGTCCAGGTACAGGCTGACGGCCGAATCCTGCTGCTGGCCAATCACCCTTTCGAACTGGCCGATCACGTCGGCCTGCTGATTCGCCTGACCGACGCTGGCGAGCTCGATACCTCCTTCAACGGCCGCGGCTTTGTCATGGTCAGGCATTTGCTGATGAACACCTGGCTCAGCAGCCTGCTGTTGCAGCGGGACGGCCGGATCATGGTCGGCGGATCGATCAATTTCCCTGAAGAAGGTTTGCTGGCGCGCTACCTGCCCGACGGCAGTCTGGATGATCACTTCGCCGTGGATGGTTTCATGACTTTCAGTGTTGAGGGGCACAGCGCTCAGGTCAGCCAGATCGTCCAGCAGGAAAATGGTGATTTGCATTGTTTTGGCAGCAGCCGCGACCCGATGCATTGCCTGGCGCTGACACTGCACAGCAACGGTCGCCCGGACGTTCATTGCAACGGTGGCCAGCCCCACCTGCTGAAAATCGGACCCAGTGGCTGCCAGTGGAACGCCGCCCAACTCCAGCCGGACGGCCGTGTACTGGCGGTTGGCGCCACGATTGGCGGAGTCGAAGCCGACTTTCTTCTGGCTCGGTACTTGCCGGGCGGGCAACTCGACCCTGGTTTTGCCGAGGGCACTTGTTGGGTTCGCACCCGTCTGGGGCGCAGCCTGGACACCGCCACATCAGTGGCCGTTCAGCCGAATGGAGGCATCGTCGTAGGCGGTTATTCGCTGGACGGCAACTACCGGGCGGTTGTGGTGCGCTATCTCGGCTAAGCCAACGACTTTCCCCCACTTGATCTTCCCGTCGGCTTACGGCAAGTTGCGCGCTTCTTAATACAAGGAGTAGCCGATGTCCGGTTCAATGGCCCAGGCCTTCGCGCACAACTTTCTAGGCCACTCGCCTCGCTGGTACAAGGCGAGCATTGTCGGTTTCCTGATTCTCAACGCCCTGGTGTTGTGGACCGTCGGTCCGGTGGCGGCCGGTTGGCTGCTGGTGCTGGAGTTCATCTTCACCCTGGCCATGGCGCTCAAATGTTATCCGCTGATGCCCGGCGGGTTGCTGCTGATTGAAGCGCTGCTGCTGAAAATGACCACGCCACAGGCGCTCTATGACGAACTGATACACAACTTTCCGGTGATCCTGCTGCTGATGTTCATGGTGGCGGGCATCTACTTCATGAAAGACCTGCTGCTGTTTCTGTTCTCGCGCCTGCTGCTGGGGGTTCGTTCCAAGGCCCTGCTGGCCTTGATGTTCTGCTTTCTCTCGGCGTTTCTGTCGGCGTTCCTCGACGCCCTGACGGTGACGGCGGTGATCATCAGTGCCGCCGTGGGGTTTTACTCGGTGTATCACCGCGTCGCCTCGGGCAATGATCCGCGTCAGGACAGTGAGTTCAGCGATGACCAGCACCTGCCCAAATTGCACCACGACGACCTCGATCAGTTCCGTGCTTTCCTGCGTAGCCTGCTGATGCACGGCGCTGTGGGCACGGCATTGGGTGGCGTCTGTACGCTGGTCGGCGAGCCGCAGAACCTGTTGATCGGCCATGAAATGGGCTGGCACTTCGCCGAGTTTTTCCTGAAGGTCGCCCCGGTGTCGCTGCCCGTGCTGGCAGCGGGCCTGGTGACGTGCGTGCTGTTAGAGAAATTGCGCTGGTTCGGTTATGGCACGCTGCTGCCGGACAACGTGCGCGCGGTGTTGGCCAACTATGCCGCCGAAGACAATGCCGAACGCACTTCACGCCAGCGCGCAGCCTTGCTGGTGCAAGGCGCGGCGGCGTTGATCCTGATTGCCGGGCTGGCGTTTCATATCGCCGAGGTCGGCCTGATCGGCTTGATGGTGATCGTGTTGATCACCGCCTTCACCGGCATCACCGACGAGCACCGCATCGGCAACGCGTTCAAGGACGCCATGCCGTTCACGGCCCTGTTGGTGGTGTTCTTCGCGGTGGTTGCGGTCATCCACGATCAGCAGCTGTTCACGCCGCTGATCCAGTGGGTGCTGGCGCTGCCGGCCGATCAGCAGCCGGGCATGTTGTTCATTGCCAACGGTTTGCTGTCGGCCATCAGCGACAACGTGTTTGTGGCGACCATTTACATCACCGAAGTGAAACAGGCGTTCATCTCCGGCCACATGAGCCGCGAGCATTTTGAAACGCTGGCCATTGCGATCAATACCGGCACCAACCTGCCGAGCGTGGCGACACCCAATGGCCAGGCGGCGTTTCTGTTTTTGCTGACATCGGCGATTGCGCCGCTGATTCGCCTGTCGTATGGGCGGATGGTGTGGATGGCGGTGCCGTACACGGTGGTGATGGGTGTGCTGGGTTGGTACGCCGTGAGTTTCTGGCTTTGAGTTAGCAGGTTTGACGCCTTCGCGGGCAAGCCTCGTTCCCACAGGTCAGTGTAGGAGCGAGGCTTGCCCGCGAAGAACGATAACGCGGTTTAATCCACGTTGAGGATGTATTGCTCGATCGCCTGGGCCGCGCCGTCTTCGGTATTGGCACCTGTCACCACGTCGGCCTGGCGCTTCACCGCTTCTTCCGCCTGCCCCATGGCAATCGACAACCCGGCACGATGAAACATCGCCGGGTCATTGCCGCCATCGCCCATCGCGGCAGTCTGCTCCAGCGGCACACCGAGAAACTCCGCCAGTGTCGCCAGTGCGGCACCCTTGTTGGCGAGCATCGCTGTCACGTCCAGGTACACCGGTTGCGACCGCGAGACTTGTGCCTGGCCTTCCACTTTCGGCAGCAGCTGGGCTTCCAGCTCAATCAACAACTGCGTGTTGTGGCTGGTGGCAACAATCTTGTCGATGCGCGTCAGATAGGGCTCGAAACTCTCGACCACCACCGGCGGATAGCCGAGGCCGTGCTGCTCGCGTGGGACCATCGGCCCGTTCGGGTCTTTCAGCAACCAGTCACCGCCACTGAACACCCAGATTTCCACGTCCGCCTGATCGGCAAACAGCGCCAACGCCGTCAGCGCAGCCGTGGCCGGCAAATAATGCGCGACCAGCACGCTGCCGTCCGGATGGACGATCGTGCCGCCATTGAATGCCGCCGTCGGCAGGTCGACACCGAGGGCTTCGATCTGCTGCAGCATGGCTTTCGGTGGACGCCCGGTGGCCAGGCTGAACAGCACGCCGGCCTCACGTAACGAACGGACGGCCTCGATGGTGCGCTGACTGAGGCTGTGATCGGGCAGCAGCAAAGTGCCGTCCATGTCGCTCAGCAGAAAACGGATGGATTGTGGCGTGACGTCACTCATCCGAGGCTGTGCCAGACGCGACCGTCGCGGGCCAGCAGTTCATCAGCCGCCTCCGGGCCGTTCTCGCCCGCCGGATAGCGCTGCACGCTCGCGTCCTGCTGCCAGGCATCGAGGAATGGCTGCACGGCGCGCCAGCCGTTCTCGATGTTGTCGGCGCGCTGGAACAGCGTCTGATCACCCGTCAGGCAATCGTAGATCAGCGTTTCGTAGCCGGTGGACGGCTGCATTTCAAAGAAATCCTTGTAGGCAAAACCCAACTCGATGTTGGCCATTTTCAAGGCCGGCCCGGGCCGCTTGGCCAACAGGTCGAACCACATGCCTTCGTTGGGTTGAATCTGAATCCGCAGGTAGGTCGGTTGCAGCTCATCGACCTCGGTATCGCGGAACTGCGCGTAGGGCGCAGGTTTGAAGCAGATGACGATCTCGGTGTCACGCACACTCATGCGTTTGCCGGTGCGCAGGTAAAACGGCACGCCGACCCAACGCCAGTTGTCGATCATGACCTTGAGCGCGACGTAGGTTTCGGTGTTGCTGTCGGACGCTACGTTGGCTTCCTCACGATAACCCGCCAAGGACTTGCCATCGAGTTCGCCGGCCGTGTATTGGCCACGCACCGAGTTGGCTCGCGCCTCTTCCGTGGACCACGGACGTATCGCGCCGACCACTTTGGCCTTCTCGCCACGGACCGCATCGGCGCCAAAGGCTGCCGGCGGTTCCATCGCGACCATCGCCAGCAACTGGAACAGGTGATTGGGCACCATGTCCCGCAAGGCGCCCGTGTGTTCATAAAAACTGCCACGGGTTTCCACGCCGACGGTTTCGGCGGCGGTGATCTGCACGTGGTCGATGTAATGGTTGTTCCAGAACGCTTCGAACAGGCTGTTGGAGAACCGGCTGATCAAAATGTTCTGCACGGTTTCCTTGCCCAGGTAGTGATCGATCCGGTAAATCTGGTTTTCCGACATCACCTTGAGCAGACATGCATTCAACGCTTCGGCGGTGTGCAGATCGGAGCCGAACGGTTTTTCGATCACCACCCTTCTGAACGCTTCGGGTGTCTCTTGCAGCAAGCCGGCGGCGCCGAGGCGGCGCACCACTTCACTGAAGAAACGTGGCGCGGTGGCCAGGTAGAACACCGCATTGCCCGTGCCGCTGGCGGCGATTTTCGCCGCCAGCGCTTGATACGTGCTGTCGTCCAGGAAATCGCCCTGGACGTAGCTGATGCCTTTGGCCAGTTTGGCCCACAGCGCCGGGTCAAGGGCTTCATCGCCCTTGCCGACTTTGGTGGCCGCTTCGGTGCGGATGAAATCTTCAAGCTTCTGCGCAAAGGCTTCGTCACTGATGGCGTTGTGGTCAACGCCGATGATCCGCAGTCCATCGCCTAGCAGACCGTCGCGACTCAGGTTGTACAGCGCCGGCATCAGCAAGCGCTTGACCAGGTCACCATGGGCACCGAACAGAAACAGCGTGGTCGGTGGTGCGGGTTCTGCTTTCGATTTATTGCGGATCAGACGGGTCATTTTTTCGAAGTCTCCACGTGGCCGCCGAAGCCGAAGCGCTGGGCCGAGAGGATCTTGTCGCCAAAGGTGCCTTGGCCGCGCGAACGGTAGCGTGAGAACAGCGAGTTCGACAGCACCGGTACAGGCACCGATTGCTCCATGGCGGCTTCGATGGTCCAGCGGCCTTCACCGCTGTCAGCCACGGAGCCGGAGTACCCGTCGAGTTTCGGATCGCTGGCCAGTGCGTCGGCGGTCAGGTCGAGCAACCACGACGACACCACGCTGCCACGGCGCCAGACTTCGGCGATGTCGGCCACGTTCAGGTCGAAACGTTGGTCTTCCGGCAGGTTTTCGCTGGCCTTGGTCTTGAGGATGTCGAAGCCTTCGGCGAAGGCCTGCATCATTCCGTACTCGATGCCGTTGTGGATCATCTTCACGAAATGGCCAGAACCTGCAGGGCCGGCGTGGATGTAACCGCGCTCGGCGCGATCGTCTTCCGACTTGCGGTCCTTGGTACGCGGGATGTCGCCCATGCCGGGGGCCAGGCTGTCGAACAGCGGATCAAGGCGTTTCACCACCTCGGCTTCGCCGCCGATCATCATGCAGTAACCGCGCTCCAGGCCCCAGACGCCGCCGGATGTGCCGACATCGACGTAGTGCAGGCCTTTTTCCGACAGGGTTTTCGCCCGGCGGATGTCGTCCTTATAGAAGGTGTTGCCGCCGTCGATGATGGTGTCGCCGGCTTCGAGCAAGGTGCTCAGGGAGTCGATGGTGTCTTCGGTCGGCGCGCCGGCCGGCAGCATGACCCACACCGCACGTGGCTTGGCCAGGCCTGCGACCAGCGCCGGCAAGTCGATGACGCCCTTGGCGCCTTCTGCTGCCAGGGTGTCGACGAAGGCGGTATTGCGGTCGTAAACAACGGTGGTATGCCCGTTGAGCATCAGGCGACGCGCAATATTTCCGCCCATGCGGCCCAGTCCAATAATCCCGAGTTGCATGTGCTGATGCTCCCTACTACAAATAAAGTGTGTCAAAGGTTATAGCCCAACGCGACCAATGAGGGTTAGTCCAGAGCGTTGGCGTGAAGTTTCCGGGCATTGTGCCCGATCCTGACTGATAACGTCGGAAATCGAACTCAAGACACAACGACCATGAAAAATAAAAAAGTTCCCTTCAGGGGCAAAAGAAATCAAAATCGGTGCCGATAGTAATACAGCACCCGATGTCGGGGCGGTTTTACAGTTGATGCACGCCATTTGCGAGGTGAGCAATGGGCACAGTACAAGCAGCACGGCCAGCACAAACCCTTTACGTCACGATCCGTCGTGATGAATTGCGCCAGTTGAAAGAAGAGCGCGACCTGTTGAAGCAGGAGCTCGCGCAGCTGCGCTTACTCACACAAAGCTCTTCGGCTCAGCCCTTGCCCGTCACCGCGCGCGCACCACACGCCTGATCCCCCGCCTGACTCGGAAACAGCCTTCTGCTGTTTCCGACACCGCTTCCCAGCCTTGCCGTTTGCGGCAACTCACAAAGTTTTCACATCGACGTGTTGATACTCCGGCTCATTATGGCCGCTCGGTATCCGCGCGGTTTCCGTTCGTCGGCAACATGGAAGGCTCCCGACGGGTCGACGCGATTTGATTTTTTTGGCTGGAGCGCTGAATGACTGTGTTTAAACGCAGCAATACGACTGCGAAAGGTTTTGATTGGGCAGGATTTCTCTGGTTGTTCCTGTTCTTCTGGTATTTTTCCGGCATCACCCAATTACTCATTCAATTGACGGGCACCTCGGGCTTCACCGGGTTCCGCCAAGCCTTTGTGATGAGCGCCATCTGGCTCGCGCCGATGCTGCTGTTCCCTAGACAGACACGCGTCATGGCCGCGGTGATCGGCGTGGTGCTGTGGGCCTGCTCGATGGCCAGCCTGGGTTACTTCTTCATCTATCAGCAGGAATTCTCCCAGAGCGTCATCTTCATCATGTTCGAATCGAACATCAGTGAAGCGGGCGAGTACATGACCCAGTATTTCGCCTGGTGGATGGTGGCGGCGTTCCTCGCCCACACGCTGTTTGCTTATTTCCTGTGGACCCGCTTGCGCCCGGTGTACATGCCCCGTGGACGTGCGCTGGTGGCTGCAACCGCCATTCTGGTGGCCGTGGTCGGTTACCCGCTGATCAAGCAAACCGCGCGCACCGGCAGTCTGGCCGGAGGCTTCGAAAAATTCGAAACCCGTATCGAGCCGGCGGTGCCTTGGCAGATGGCAGTGGCGTATCACCGTTACCTCGACACCCTGGCCGGCATGCAAGACATGCTCGACAGCGCGAGCAAGATCCCACCGCTCAAGAACCTCAAGGACACGATGGCCAACCAGCCAGCGACCCTGGTGCTGGTGATCGGCGAGTCCACCAACCGTCAGCGCATGAGCCTCTATGGCTACCCGCGTGAAACCACGCCGGAACTGGACAAGCTCAAGGATCAGATGGCGGTCTTCGACAACGTCATCACCCCGCGCCCGTACACCATCGAGGCGTTGCAGCAGGTGCTGACGTTCGCCGACGAAGAAAACCCGGACCTTTACCTGTCCACGCCGTCCCTGGTCAGCATGATGAAACAGGCCGGTTACAAGACCTTCTGGATCACCAACCAGCAAACCATGACCAAGCGCAACACCATGCTCACCACGTTCTCCGAACAGGCCGACGAGCAGGTGTACCTGAACAACAACCGCAACCAGAACGCCGCGCAGTACGATGGCGACGTCATCGCGCCATTCAACAAGGCCCTGGCAGACGCCGCACCGCGCAAGCTGATCGTGGTGCATTTGCTCGGCACGCACATGAGCTATCAGTACCGGTACCCACCGACCTTCAACAAGTTCACCGATCGCAAAGGCGTGCCGGACGGCGTGCGTGACGACCAGGTGCCGACGTACAACAGCTATGACAACGCCGTGTTGTACAACGACTTCGTGGTGTCCAGCCTGATCAAGGACTACGCCAAATCCGATCCGAACGGCTTCCTGATGTACCTCTCGGACCACGGCGAAGATGTCTTCGACTCCGTGGGCCACAGCACGCTGGGACGCAACGAGGCCAAGCCGACGGCGCCGATGTACACCATTCCGTTCATGGCCTGGGCTTCGCCGAAATGGCGTGAAACCCACGACTGGAGTTTTGCCGGTGACCTGGCGCGGCCTTACAGCAGCTCGCAGCTGATCCACACCTGGGCGGACTTGGCGGGTCTGAGTTTTGATGAGCTGGACCGCAGCAAGAGCCTGGTCAGCGACAGCTTCACGCCGCGTCCGTTGATGATCGGCAATCCGTATGAGCGTCAGTCGCGCCCGCTGATCGACTTCAGCCTGATGAAACCGAAAAGCACGCCGACCGATCCGGCAGTCGCGCAGAAATGATGCGCTGAGGGATCGGCGCCGATCTTTCACTCAGTCGAGAACCCTGCGGGAGCTTGCTCCCACAGGGTTACACCAGCCCCCGCCATAACCTCTCCGAAACATCTTAAAATAACAATAATTCTCGTTTAGACCTAAATCCCCTCTCCCCCCTTCGTCTTTGAACAAACGGAATTTTTCCCTCGAAGACAAGGAGTCGGCTGCGATGTTCGCGCCTATCACCCGTTCCATGACCTTTACCCTGGGCCTGTGCAGTGCTGCGCTGAGCCCCGACCTGCTGGCTGAAACTGCCCCGGATCAAGAGCCGAGCCGCACCCTTGAACTGGGTGCAACCAATGTGACAGCCCAGGGATTGGGCAGCACCACCGAAAACACCGAGTCATACACCACCGGTGCCATGAGCACCGCTACGCGGCTCAACCTGTCGATCAAGGAAACGCCGCAATCGGTGTCCGTGGTCACGCGCCAGCAAATGGACGACTTCAAACTCGGCACGCTTTCCGAAGCCATGAGCCAGACCACCGGCGTGGTGGTTCAGCACAACGATTCGGACCGCGTCAGCTATTCGTCCCGTGGTTACTCGATCAACAATTTCCAGATCGATGGAATGCTCAACACCTTCAGCTACATGAAGTCCGATTCCGACACCATTATTTACGACCGCATCGAAGTGGTTCGCGGCGCGACCGGCCTGACCACGGGCGCCGGCGATCCTTCCGCGACGATCAACATGGTGCGCAAACGGCCGACCGCACAATGGGAGGCCCAGACCGGTGTCAGCGGCGGCAGCTATGACGATTACTACAGTTACGTCGATGTCGGCGGACCGCTGGCCTTCGACGGCCGCCTGCGCGGTCGCGGTGTGCTGGCTTATCGCGACAGCGGTTCCTACCGAGACAAGTACGCGTTGCAACGGGAAGTCGGCTACGGGATTCTCGAAGCCGACCTGACCGATGACACCGTGCTGGCCGTGGGATACGACTACCAAAACAAACAGGTGCAAGGCACCTCTTGGGGCACTGTGCCCTACTGGAATGCTGACGGCAGCAAAGCCAACCTCGGACGCTCCACCAACATGGCCACGCCTTGGAGTTCCTGGCCACTGAAAGACAAGACCGCGTTTGCCACGCTGGACCAGCAACTGGGCGCCGGCTGGCACCTCAAGGCCGCTTACACCCACCGTGAGAGTGACACCGACGGCAAGATCTACTACGGCGGTGGCGGCTTCCCCGAGGCAGATCGCAGCGGCATGATCGCCAACGTCAGCCACATGGTCGGCACGCAAAAAATGAAAGCCTATGACTTCAACGTGTCCGGCCCTTATTCGCTGTTCGGGCGTGAGCACGAAATGATGATCGGCTATGGCGAAGCCGAACGCAGCGAAGACAACCCTTACACGGTAGACGGCCCGCGGTCGCCGGATTACGAGAAAGTCCCCGACTGGAAGTACATGGGCGGCATTCCCAAATTCCCGGACACCGTCACCGGCCTGAAAGGCTCCGATGAAAGCACCCGGCAAAAGGCCGGTTACCTGGCCACGCGCCTGACCCTGACCGACGACCTGCACGCGGTACTCGGCAGTCGCTATGGCACGTGGGAAATTTCAAGAAAGGCCAACCAATACGACGGCAATCTGCAACTGACCGGTGTCGAATCCACCAGCCAGAAGCACAACGACATGTGGACACCGTACGCCGGGCTGCTCTACGACATCACGCCTGAATACACCGCTTATGTCAGCTACACCGATATTTTCAAGCCGCAGGACGAGCGTGACAGCAATCACAACTACCTCGAGCCAGTGGTCGGCAGCAACTATGAACTGGGGCTCAAGGGCAGCCTGCTCGAAGAGCGACTGAACCTCGCCACCGCGGTGTTCTGGAGCAAGCAGGATAACGTGGCCGAACTCGACGACTCGGTGCCACCGGACCCGGTCACCGGAGAGGAGTTCTTTAAATCGGGCGGCAAAGGCAACAAAGTCCAGGGTTTCGAAGCCGAGGTCTCAGGTGAAGTGATGGCAGGCTGGAACATGACGGCCGGCTACACCTACACCCACTCGGCCAATGGCGAGAAGCAGCGCAACAACACCAACCAGCCGTTGAACATGTTCCGCTTCTCCACGGCTTATCGCTTGCCCGGCGACTGGCAGGCACTGACCGTGGGCGGCGCCGTGAACTGGCAAAGCGACGTCTACCGCGCCGCCAGACGCCCGGTCGGCCGTGGCGCCGATGGCGAGATCATTACCGCCAGCACCCACATCCGTCAGGAGGCCTACACGGTGGTCAAACTGATGTCGCGCTACGCATTTGATCAGCACCTGTCGGCTTCGCTGAACGTCGATAACCTGTTCGACAAGAAGTATTACGACAACGTCGGCTTCTACAACGGCGTCTACTGGGGTGACCCGCGCACGGTCACCCTGAGCCTGGACTGGAAGCTCTGACGCAGATCATATCCAGCTGACGGAATCGGCGGATAATGGCTTGGCAACATTGGTTCATGGACGAAAGAGCACCCTATCCGCAGTAGGAGGCACACCATGAAACGTACCGCGTTGATTCTTGCCAGTCTGATGATGTTCGGTTCGACCGCAGCCTTTGCAGAAGGCGGCGCCGAGCGCATGAGGTATTACTTCGAAACCCTGCACTTCAAACAACAGCAGGCCAACGGCATCGAGACCAGGACGATCGAGCTGAGGGTTCCGAACGATCAGACCGCGCAAGTGACCGAAACCTATCGGCCGACATAAACGATGGCAAACGGGCGTTCTGAGGGACGCCCTTTTTTATGCCCGCTCGACAGTTTTCACGCGCCCAGCAGCACCCCGCAAAACCCGCCCAGCAGCACCAGTAACCACGGCGGGCACCGCCAGAACAGCAGCGCCATCAATGCCAGGACCGCCATCAGAACATCCAGCGGCCCGAGGATCGAGGTGGTCCACAATGGCTGATACAACGCAGCCAGCAACAACCCGACCACCCCGGCGTTCACCCCGGCCAGCGCCGCTTGCACTCGGCCGATGCCACGCAAGCGCTGCCAGAACGGCAGGACGCCGATCACCAGCAGCAGCGACGGCAGGAAAATCGCCAGGACGCACACCAGCGCGCCGCTCCAGCCGCTGATGGACGCGCCAAGGAATGCCGCAAACGTGAACAATGGTCCTGGCATCGCTTGCGCGGCGGCGTAACCGGCGAGAAACACGTCATTGTCGAGCAATCCCGTGCTCACGACCTGGCTTTGCAACAGCGGCAACACCACATGGCCGCCGCCAAACACCAGCGCCCCCGTGCGGTAGAAACGGTCGAACAGGCTGGTCAGCGAGTCCGGCCAGTAATGCGCAATCAACGGCAACCCCAACAGCAACGTCACGAACACAGCCATCGCCAGCCAGCCGGCCACGCGACTGACCCGAATCGACAAACCCTCCCGTGGCGCTGCATTGGCGTTGTGCAGCAAGACCAGGCCGATCAGCGCCGCCACGGCCATCACCGTCAGTTGCCCGCCCATCGTTGGCCAGAGCAACACCCCGGCAGTCGCCAGCAACGTGATGCCCACTTGCACCGGACCTCGGCATAACGTGCGGGCCATCCCCCACACGGCCTGGGCAACCACGGCGACGGCGACAATTTTCAGCCCGTGAATCAAACCGGCCGGCAACGCCCAGCCACCGTGGGTGATGCCCAATGCCAGCAGCGTCAGGATCAGCGCCGAGGGCAAGGTAAACCCTGCCCACGCCGCCAATGCCCCCCAATAGCCGGCGCGGGACAAACCCAGCGCCATGCCCACCTGGCTGCTCGCCGGGCCCGGCAGAAACTGGCACAGGGCAATCAGTTCGGCGTAGGCGGCTTCGCCGAGCCAGCGCCGACGCGCCACGAACTCGTCACGAAAATAGCCCAGATGGGCGACAGGACCGCCAAACGAGGTCAGCCCCAGGCGCAGAAAGATCAGGAAAATCGCCCACGGCTTGTCCGTTTTCACGGGTGCCCTGCCTTGCGCGTCATCGAGGCGGCTCATGTGGCGTTAAAGGTCCTTGGTCCAAAACAGCATTCGGCCATGGGCCGGGTCGAACATGCCGGGGGCAAATCCGAACTTGCCATAAGACGCCTGCGCGACGGCATTACCCTCGAGGACTTCCAGGGTGATCTTGCAGCAGCCGCGCTGGCGGGCGATGTCTTCAACTTTTTGCAGCATCTTCTGGCTCAACCCCAGGCCGCGAAACCTGGGCATCACCGCCACATCGTGCACGTTGACCAGCGGCCGGCAGGCAAACGTCGAGAAACCTTCGAAGCAATTGACCAGCCCGGCCGGTTCGCCACCGACAAACGCCAGCACGCTGAATGCATGAGGACGCTTGGCCAGTTCTCCCGGCAGTTGCCGCAGGATGTCTTCGGGCAGTGGGTGCCCGCCGCCCATCGGGTCTTCGGCGTAGGCATTGAGCACCACACCGATCGCCTCGGCATGCAGCCCATTGGTGTAGCTGGCCTGAAGCACTAGAATTTCTGCGGATTCCATTTCCATCGTCAACGTCCCGTCAAGTTGCCCCGGCGCGTCACTCGCGCCGGGAGGTCGACGGACATTATCGCGAGGCGCAATCGGCGACAACCCGAACCTGTTTCAAACGCCCCAGATCAGCGTTTCGGTCCAGCCCAACTCGGCAAAATCCTCAGCCCTCAGGTGCGATTCCCCGGCGCAGAAAAACTCGTCCAGCTGCGGCGGCTTGACCGAGGTGCCGCTGAGCATCGCGTGGACCTGGCCGCGATGATGCAGCTGGTGTTCGAACAAATGCGACAGCAGGCGCAGACGGCTGTCATGTTGCGGCGTGTCCCGGGCGATGGTCACGATGCGTCCCAGGTCGGCGTCGCGCAATTGTTCGCAATAGGCAATCAGGCGACGGTCCACATGCGCTTGTTCACGCTGCAGATCGGCGGCCAACGCGAACGGCTCGTCTTTGGCAAAGAACACATAGCAATCAGGATGCGGATCGTCCCCGCGCAGTTCCCGCTCCAGCGCATCCACGTAAAACCAGTCGCACGTCAGGATGTGGTTGAGGGTGGCGATCAGGCTGGGGAAGAAGCTCACTCGCGGTGCCGCCAGTTCGGCCGGGCTCAGCTGAGTCCAGGCCTTGGCGAGTCGGTAATTGGCCCAGGCATTCTGATAGGCCATGGTCAGCAAATGGTGAGACAGAGGCTGATTCATATTCGCGGCTCCCGGCCATCAGGCTTCGGCGAAACGTTGCAACTGCATTTCCTGTAAACGGCTTAACGTGCGGCGGAACGGGAATTCCAGATAACCCTCGGTGTACAACGCCGCCATCGGCACCTGCGCTTCGAGGTACAGCGGCACCTTGCGGTCGTAGCACTCGTCCACCAGGGCAATGAAACGCCGGACACCGTCGTCATGCACCGACAATTGCGGCAGCTCGCGATCACCGGCCACGACCCGTTCGGCACCGTCTTCCGTGCCTCGGGCGATGCGCCCTTCACGTTTCTGTGCGCTCAGATTTGGCACTTCACTCAACAGAATAGCGCTGAAGGTGTCGCACAGCGCCATGAAGTCCATGGCGGCGAACGGTTGTTCGCACAGGTCGGCGTAGCGGCACCAGAGTACTGTCGAACTGGCCTGCACCACAGTGACCGAGCGGTAACCAACCGTGATCGGATCGCTGGACGTGGGCTGGCCTGCGGTCAACCCGTTGAACACCTCACCGAGCGCGCTCGGCTGCCCGGGCGCCGCCACCCAATACCGTTGCAGACCCGCGCCGGGATGCAGGCGATGGTCTTCGCCGCCATCCACCGCGATCACCTGCATGTGTTTTTTGATCGCTTCGATGGCGGGCACGAAGCGGTCGCGGTTGAAGCCATCGGCGTATAGCTGGTCCGGCGGTTGATTGGAGGTGCAGACCACCACCACGCCCTGCTCGAACATCACCTGAAACAAACGCCCGAGAATGATCGCGTCGCCGATGTCGTTGACGAACAGTTCATCGAAACACAGCACCCGCACTTCCTGGCTCAACTCACGGGCCAGCGCCTTCAACGGGTCGGCGGTGCCGGTCAGCTGGAACGAGCGCTGATGCACCCAGCCCATGAAATGGTGAAAGTGTTGGCGTCGGGCCGGGACCTTGAGATTTTGGTAGAACTGATCCATCAACCAGGTTTTGCCCCGTCCGACCGGCCCCCAGAGGTAAACGCCGGTGATCGGCGTGCGGCCTTCATGCAGGGCTTCGTGGCATTTTTGCAGCGCCCACACGGCATGTTCCTGGGCTTCGTCCTGGACGAAGCCCTTCTGTTCAATGGCGTGTTGCCAGGCGCTTAGGGGAGAGTCGACATTCATGCGCGGCAGTATGCCATGCGCTCGGGTTTACACAGAGATGTCCAGCCGGGCGATCTTGCCCTGCTCGTTGAGGCGGAACATGTAGCGCAGTTCCAGCGGACTGCCGGGAAAGGTCCCGGAAATCAGGTTGTGCACCAGGACTTTGCCGGTACGTTGCTGAACGTCGAGCACTTCGACCCGTGGTTCATAACGCTGCGCGGTGTCTTGCATCCATTGGGCGATGGCTTGCGTGCCGATCCGGTGTTGGCCCTCATCGAACACGTTGGCGTCCTCAGCAAAAAAACTGCCGACCCGCGAGGTGTCGCGGGCATTGGCGGCAGCAATGTAGGCGGCGATGGCGGGTGCCAGTGAAGAGGCTGGATTGGACATGGGTGCGGCTCCTTGTTGTTTGATTCTGGAGCCATGCTAGAACAGGTCTGTGTCAGTTCTTGTCAGGAGTGAAACGCCCGGCGTCATCCAGTTGCATCTGCTTGTGCCAGGTGCGCAACAGGTCGCTGCGTCGCCCCGGATAGCGCTCGCCCTGCTCGTGAGCGGCCGAGATCCGGTCGGTACGAAACGTGCGGTAGGCACTGCGCAATTCGCACCAGGCGACAATGATCCGCACCTCATTGAGAAAACCCAGCGCCAATGGCCAGATCAGCCGCTGACTGGGCACCTGTTGAGCGTCTGCATAATCGATGTTCAGCTTGGATTGATCGCGAATCGCCTGACGAAACACGTTCAACGGCACGGCGTTTTGCGGATACCCATAGCCGCGCGGGCCCGGCAACACCGTCGGGTTGCGCAAAGCATCCTGAGCTTCAGGCGCCAACACGGCGGCAATCTTCGCCAGGGCATCGGCCGCGGCTTTGCTCAACACCTCGTCGCCACGCTGATCGACGTAACGCAATCCGAGCACGATGGCTTCGGTTTCGTCGGCATTGAGCATCAGAGGCGGCAGGAACAACCCGCTGCGCAACACGTAGCCGACCCCTGCTTCGCCGAAGATGGGTGCGCCCAGCGCGGTCAACTCGGCGATGTCGCGGTACAACGTGCGTTCGGAAATCTGCAATTCCCCGGCGAGCGTCGCGGCCGTGGCCGGACGACTTTTACCCCGCAGTACTTGCAACAACGTGAGTAAACGAGTGGTACGCGACACGATCGGCAGGCTCTTTCCTGAAAAGTCGTCGGAGCTTAGCAGAGGCCGCTGTCAGAAGTTGGCAGGAGCGCCGCCCTGGTGGTCAGCTGTTTTGCCCTGCATGGAAAAGCGCCTTGACGAGCCATATTACTCGCATCATATTAAATACATGTTGCTAGACATTTAAACCACCCCCGGCGTCGTTCCTCAGGAGTTACCTCATGCATTACACAGTCTTCGGCCGCAAAACCGGCTTGCGGGTTTCGGAACTGGCGCTGGGCGCCGGTAACTTCGGCACCGGCTGGGGGCATGGCGCCGAGCGTGACGAAGCCAAGCGCATTTTCGACGGTTACCTGGAAGCCGGCGGCAACTTCATCGACACCGCCAACGGTTATCAGGCCGGCCAGTCGGAAGCCATGCTCAGCGAGTTCATCGCACCGGAACGCGATCGCCTGGTTATCGCCACCAAATACACCATGGGTACCACGCCAGCCGCGGGCATTTCCCACACCGGCAACAGCCGCAAGAACATGGTTCGTGCCGTGGAAGAAAGCCTGAAACGGCTCAACACCGATCACATCGACCTGTTCTGGGCGCACATCAGTGACGGCGTGACGCCGATGGAAGAGATCCTGCGCGGCTTCGACGACCTGGTGCGCGCCGGCAAGATTCACTACGCCGGGCTGTCGAATTTCCCGGCCTGGCGCATTGCTCGCGCCGATGTCCTGGCCGAAGTGCGCGGTTTCGCGCCGATTGCAGCGATTCAGGCCGAATACAGCCTGGCCGAACGCACCGCCGAACGTGAGTTGCTGCCGATGGCCGAAGCGCTCGGGCTGGCGGCTACGATCTGGTCGCCGCTGGGTGGCGGGTTTCTCACGGGCAAGTACCGCAGCAATGATGACAACAACCGCGCCGCCAAACTCGGCATGCTGGTCCACACCGAGAAAAGCGCCCACGAAACCGCCCTGCTCGACACCTTGCTCGCAGTGGCAGCGGAGCTTGAAGCCACGCCGACCCATGTGGCCATTGCCTGGCTGCGGGAAAAGGCCAAGCGTTCGACGACGGCGCTGATTCCGATTCTGGGTTCGCGCACTCGTGAGCAACTGGATGCAACATTGGGCGCGTTGACGGTGCAATTGAGCCCGGAGCAGTTGTCGCGGCTTGATGGGGTCAGCAACGTGCCGAAGGGCGTGCCACATGAAACGATTGCCGGTTCGGCGGCGCGGTATACCGGGGCTGAAACCCTTGACCTGCCAATCATTCCAGTGGCCTGAAAAAGCTTCGCGGGCAAGCCTCGCTCCTACAGATTGTGGCGTTCACAGACTTTGTGTTCGCCACAAGAAGGCGTCTTAGCGGTCTATTTTGTGCCTGGCCGCATACAGGCACAGCATCTCCATCGCCAATGTCGCCGCCGCCAGTGACGTAATGTCCGCATGGTCGTAGGCCGGCGCGACTTCCACCACGTCCATCCCCACCAGATTGATCCCGCGCAACCCGCCGAGAATTTCGAGCGCCTGCACCGTGCTCAAGCCTCCACACACCGGCGTTCCGGTGCCCGGTGCGAACGCCGGGTCGAGGCAATCGATATCGAACGTCAGGTACACCGGGTTATCCCCCACCCGCGCACGAATCGCCTCGACAATCGCCTCACATCCTTGCCGATGCACCTGCCGCGCATCCAGTACCTGGAAGCCCTGGTGATCATCATTGGTGGTGCGCAAGCCGATCTGCACCGAGCGCGACGGATCCACCAAACCTTCCTTGGCCGCGTGCCAGAACATTGTCCCGTGATCGACGCGCTTGCCCTCTTCGTCCGGCCAGGTATCGCTGTGGGCGTCAAAGTGAATCAACGACAGGGGGCCATGTTTGCGCGCATGGGCCTTGAGCAGCGGATAACTGACGAAGTGGTCACCGCCGAAGGTCAGCATTGCGCAACCGCCGTTCAGGATGTGCTCGGCGTGGGCCTCGATGCTTTCCGGCACCGCGTGCGGCGAGCCGTAATCGAAGGCGCAATCACCGTAGTCGATGACCGCCAGATGATCGAACGGGTCAAACGTCCATGGCCAGTGACGTTCCCAGGCGATGCCGGTCGATGCGGCGCGAATGCCGCGCGGGCCGAAGCGCGCACCGGGACGGTTGCTGGTGGCGGTGTCGAACGGCACACCGCTGACCACCACGTCGACGCCGCGCAAATCACGGCTGTAGCGACGACGCATGAAACTGGTGATACCGGCGTAAGTACTTTCGGCGGCAGTACCGAAGAGGCTGTCGCGGGTCAGGGCCTGATCGTTTTGAATCGGGACGTCCATGGGATCTCCTTATTATTTATTGGCGGCTACGGAAAGTGGTCCACAGGCGAGTGCGCGAGCGCATGTCCTTGAGGCTCATGCTGCGGTCGGCGTACAGCCGTTCGCGGGTGTCGGCCAGGGGGTAGATGTCCGGGTCGGTCCGCACGGCTTCGTCCACCAGTGGCGTCGCTGCACGGTTGGCCGTGGCAAAGAACAGCGTGTTGGTCAGCGCCGCGACGGACTCGGGGCGCAACATGAATTCAATGAATGCCCGAGCCGCTTCGGGGTGCGGCGCGTCCTTGGGTATCGCCAGGTTGTCCTGCCAGACCAGCGTGCCTTCCTTCGGAATCCGGTAGGCCACCTCGAACGGTTTGTTGGCCTTGCGCGCCTGGTCGGCGGCCATGCTGGCGTCGCCGTTATAGGTCAAGGCCAGGCACACGCTGCCATTGGCCAGATCGCTGATCTGCCGCCCGGTGGCGACGTACAGCACATTGGGCTGCAACTGATGCAACAACGCCTCGGCGGCGGTCAGATCTGCCTTGTCGGTGCTGTAGGGATCTTTACCGAGATAGTGCAACGCCAGGCCAATCACTTCCTGGGGCGAATCGAGAATCGCAATGCCGCAATCCTTCAGCTTGCCGGCGTATTGCGGTTTGAACAGCAGATCGAGGCTGTTGAGCGGCACATCGGGCAAGCGTTTTTGCACCGCCTCGACGTTCATCCCCAGCCCCAGCGTGCCCCAGGTATACGGCACGCCATAACGATTGCCGGGGTCGACAGCCGCCAGTTTTTCCAGCAGGTCCGGGTCGAGGTTGGCGTAGCCCTTGAGCCCTTCGTGGGGAATCTCCTTCAGCGCACCGGCCGCCAGACCACGGGCCAGCACGCTGGAGGACGGCACCACCACGTCATAACCGCTGCCGCCGGTGAGCAGTTTGGTTTCCAGCACTTCCGAAGAATCGAACGTGTCGTAACGCACATGAATGCCGGTTTCCTTTTCGAAATGCTGCAGGGTTTCAGGCGGCACGTAATCGGCCCAACTGTAGAGGTTGAGGGTTTTTTCCTCTGCCTGGGCCGACGCGGCCATGGCGAGAAAGAGCGCGGGTAAACCCAGTTTGAATACGGGAGCCATGACGAACACCTGACCAGAGGAAGTGGTTGCAGCGTGCGCCCTCGGATACATTGGCGAAATATCAAGTTTGTTAACCTGACTTTATTGCGGAGTAATGTTTGATGCTCGGTCAACTCCACGACCTCGACCTGCAACTGCTGCGCCTGTTTGTCCGCGTGGTGGAATGCGGCGGGTTCAGCGCAGCGCAAGGTGAACTGGGGTTGAGCCAGTCGAGCATCAGCCAGCAAATGGCCAGACTCGAAACCCGGCTCGGCTATCGTTTGTGCAGTCGCGGCAAGGGTGGATTCCGGGTCACGCCCAAGGGCGAACAGTTGCTGAGCGCGACGCGCGGGCTGTTTGAATCCATCGAAGCGTTCCGTCATCAATCCAACGGTGTGGCGGGTCGGCTGATCGGCGAAGTGCGCCTGGGTTTGTCCGAAGCGCTTGATCAATCGGTGCTGCAAAAAGTCGCCGATGCCATCCGTCGCTTTCGTGAACGGGACGAATCGGTGCGCATCGAGTTGATGAGCGCCATGCCCGGCGAAATGGAACGCCTGTTGCTGCAACAACGGCTGGACCTGGCGATCGGCTATTTCTCCCAAGTGCAAAGCGCGTTTGACTACCGCGAACTGTTCAGCGAAACCCAGCACCTGTACTGCGCCCCGGGTCATCCGTTGTTCACCGACGACGCGCCGGACGATCTGGCGTTGCAGGCGTGCGACCGGGTCGATCATCCCTATCGTTTTCTGCGCAGTGACGAGCCGTTTCAAGGCAAATTATGTTCGGCACGGTCCGAGCAGGTCGAAGGCACCCTCGCCTTCATCCTGTCCGGCAAGCATGTCGGCTATTTGCCTGAACATTTTGCCCGCAGCTGGGAAGACAAAGGTTTGCTGCGCGCCGTGCGCCGGGATGACCTGAGTTTTGATGTGGCGTTTCATCTGGCGCGCCATCGTGCCCAGGTGCCGGGGGATGCGCAGAAAGCCTTTGAAGAAGACCTGCTCGCCGCGTTTGAATGAACACGCACGGACCTGTGGCGAGGGAGCTTGCTCCCGTTCGGCGGCGCAGACGTCGCAAGATCTGCACACAAGGTGTGGTTGAAGGAATGCCGGGGGCCGCTACGCAGCCCAACGGGAGCAAGCTCCCTCGCCACAGCTCCGTGTGTATCGTTTGCCCTCGGTGCCCGCTGCTGGCATCCTGCGCCTCCATTTTTTGACCTGGCCCCTGGCGCTTTCCTCGTGACCTCTTCCGAACACGCAAAACCCCAGCCCCGTTCCGACCTGATCTACGGCCTCAACGACCGCCCACACCTCACCGCCACGGTCTTCGCCGCCTTGCAGCATGTGCTGGCGAGTTTTGTCGGCATCATCACGCCCACCCTGATCATGGGCGGTGCTCTGGGCCTGCAAAGCGAAGTGCCGTACCTGATCAGCATGGCGCTGTTTGTCTCGGGCCTGGGCACCTTTGTTCAGGCGCGTCGGTTCGGCCCGATCGGTTCCGGCCTGTTGTGCCTGCAAGGCACCAGTTTCTCGTTCATCAGCGTGATTCTCAGCGCCGGGTTCATGGTCAAGGCCCGGGGTGGCGGCACCGATGAAATCCTCTCGACGATTTTCGGCGTGTGCTTTTTCGCGGCATTTATCGAAGTGGTGTTGAGCCAGTTCATCGGCAAGCTGCGGATGCTGATCACACCCGTGGTGACCGGCACCATCATTACCCTGATGGGGCTTTCGCTGATCAAGGTCGCGATGACCGACATCGCCGGCGGCTTTGGCGCGGCGGACCTTGGCGCGGCCAGTCATCTGGGGTTGGCGGCGTTGGTGCTCGGCACGATCGTGGTGCTGAACCGGGTCGATGTGCCGTTCCTGCGCCTGGGGGCGATTGTCATTGGCCTGACCCTCGGTTACGTCGTGGCCTGGCTGATGGGCGACGTCAATTTCGCCAGCCTGCCCGACGTGCCGCTGATGAGCGTGCCGGTGCCGTTCAAGTACGGCTTCAATTTTGACTGGGTGGCGTTTGTGCCGGTGGCGGTGATTTTCCTCGTGTCGCCGCTGGAAGCCGCCGGTGACCTGACCGCCAACTCGATGATTTCCCGGCAACCGGTCAAGGGTCCGATTTACATCCGCCGGATCAAGTCCGGCCTGCTGGCTGACGGCCTGAACTCGGCTATGGCGGCGGTGTTCAACAGCATGCCGATGGTGACCTTCGCGCAAAACAACGGGGTGATCCAGCTCACCGGCGTGGCCAGCCGTTACGTGGCGTTCTTCATCGCCGGCCTGCTGGTGTTGCTGGGGCTGTTCCCGATGATTGGCGCGGTGCTGCAATTGATGCCCAAACCGGTGCTCGGCGGCGCGGAACTGGTGATGTTCGGCACCGTGGCGGTGGCCGGCATCAAGATCCTCGCCGAGGCCGGTCTGCATCGGCGCAACATGCTGATCGTGGCGATTTCCATCGGCATGGGCCTGGGGGTCGCAGCGGTGCCCGAAGTGCTGCGCGAGCTGCCCAAGGCGCTGCACAACATCTTCGAATCACCGATCACCGTCGGGGCGTTGTGCGCTATCGTGCTGAACATCTTCCTGCCCGAGGAATTCATCGAGCTGGAAGAGGACGATTTCGATCCGGAAGCGTCGATCTTGCAGGTCATGGAAAACCCCGATGTCCCGGCCAAGGGTGAACCCCCACGGCCTGCGGCAGTCGCACAGTTGAACCGCTAGAAAGCTCGAGGGCTGAGCCCGTGGCGGCTCAACCCTTTTCTTTATGAGAGTGTCTACATGCGCAGCGTCCACGCCGTCATCCTTTCTCTGCTGTTGCTCTCCCTGAGCGCCTGCGCCCTCTTCCCCCATCGCGATCCGTTGAACATCAACGTGGTCGGCATCGAGCCGCTGCAAAGCCAGGATATGGAAGTGCGCTTTGCCGTAAAGATCCGGGTACAGAACCCCAACGAAACGCCGATCGACTACAACGGCGTGGCGCTGGATCTGGAAGTCAATGGCCAGCCACTGGCGTCCGGCGTCAGCGATCAGTCGGGCTCGATTGCACGCTTTTCCGAAACCGTGCTGAGCGTGCCGGTGAGCGTTTCGGCGTTCTCGGTGTTACGCCAGACGTTGGGGCTGAGCCAGACGCAGACACTGAATAATCTTCCCTACGTGTTACGCGGCAAACTGGCGGGCGGCTTGTTTGGAACGGTGCGCTTCGTGGACACCGGGAAGCTGAGCTTGCCGGGGTCGACAGCCGGAACTCGGTCATACCGACAATGAATATCCCCTGTGGGAGCGAGCCTGCTCGCGAATGCGGTGTGTCAGAAAACACATGCATTGACTGACACTCCGTCTTCGCGAGCAGGCTCGCTCCCACAGGGGTGATGCTGTTCAACCAGTGACGGCTAAACGGACGCCGGGCCGGGCGCGCGTAGTGACCGATCACGTCGTAGTCCTAACGCGCGCGACTTGATCTTCTAGCGCCAATCCAGATAACGAAACAGTTCCTCCTCCTGATCAAAGTGCAGTCGCACGAGGGTATCCAGACGAATCAACTGATGCTGGATCTCATCAGCAGATGCCGTTGCGGGGTCGGAACTGAAGTCGTTACTCATGCGCGTCAGTAAATGGATAAGGCGAAAAATCTCCCGGTGAGCGTGGCTCATAGCCGACATCGGGTCCTCGCCCGGCATGCTTCGCGTCAGCAGCGGGTACAGTATGTTTTCATCTTCGTGTTCATGCTGCGCCAGTGATGTTTGCAGCTTGTCGACCAGTTGCACCAGGTCGGTCTGTGCTTGCGCCAGTGGGCGCCGGGCGAAGTCATTGGCCAGTTGGTGCAGATCGCTCAGTACGGTAGAGAGTTGCTGGTGTTCATCTTGCAGGCGATCGATATGTTCTGCGGCAAGCTTTCGTTTCCTCAGCACCCACATCGGCCCCAGTGCCCGCAAGGCGTTAAGGATAATCACCACGTCGATACCCTCCTGCACCACGGCGCCAATCAGCGGCGGCAGGTAACCGAGGGCTGCCACCGCCATGGCCAGCAACGACATCCCCATGCCGACCAGCACACCCTGGCGGGCGATGTAGCGGGTGCGTCGGGCAATGTCCAGCGCCTCGACCAGACGATCCAGCCGATCCACCAGCAGCACAACACCTGCGGCTTGTGCAGAAGCAGTGGCACCGCTGGCCCCCATGGCTACGCCGACGGTGGCCGCCGCCAGGGCCGGGGCATCGTTGATGCCATCACCGACCATCAGTGTGCTGGTGCGCAGGCAACCTTCCTGTACAGCACGCACTTTATCCTCAGGGGTCAACCCGGCACGCAGCTCGTCAATCCCGGCAGATAGCGCAATCATCTCGGCGGTTTCCAGGCGATCCCCGGTGAGCATGACGATCTTTTCGATGCCCCGATTACGCAGTCGATGCAGAGTCTGTGGCGTTTCGCGCCGAACCTTGTCCGAGAAAACCAGCAGGCCCGCGAGTTGCCCATCCACGTCGATGAAGCTTCCACTGCACGCCAGGTAATCCATGTGGCGCAGCATGGCGGCGACCCAGTCAGTTTCAGGGGCGTCTTTGTGAGCAAAAGACAACGAGCCGAAACGCACCTGCACGCCATCGACTTGCCCACAAAGTCCGGAGCCTGGGCTTTCTTCTACTTCCTGTGGGACGCTCAGAGGCAATTGACGCTGATGCGCCGCCTCAACGATGGCCTGGGAGACAGGGTGCGTCGAGGCCTGCGCCAGCGAAGCGGCCAGGCCAAGCAGGCGCTGCGGATCGACCAGTCCGTTGACCTCTATCGACTGCAGACGGGCATGGCCGCTGGTCAGCGTGCCGGTCTTGTCGAGGAACACCTGCTTGACTCCGGCCAACGCTTCCAGGGTCACGCCGTCCTTGATCAGTATCCCGCGCCGCGCTGCCCTGGAAATCCCCGACATGATGGCAATCGGTACGGCCAGAATCAAAGGGCAAGGTGTGGCCACCACCAGTACCGCCAGCGCTCGCAAAGGATCACCACTCAATTGCCAGGCCAATCCGGCAATCAGCAACGTCAGCGGGATGAAGAACAATGCATAGCGGTCGGCCAGGCGCACGAAAGGTGCGCGTGAACGACGTGCCTCCTCAGCCAGCCGCACTATGCCGGCATAGGTACTCTGCGCGGCCGTTCGCGTGGCGATTATCAGGATGGGCGCACCGACATTGGAAACGCCGCTGGGCAGTTGCTCTCCTTCTCGACGGGTGACGGGCAACGACTCACCGCTGAGCGCCGATTCGTCCAGAATGGCCGCAGGACTTAGCAACCGACCGTCGACCGGTATCACCTCCCCCAGCCGCACCAGCAATGTCTGATTCAGCTGGACCTGCTCAACGGGGATCTCGCGCAAGCCGCCCTCCTCCTGCAGCCAGGCAAAACGTGGCGCCCGGTCGATGAGCGCACGAAGCTCACGGTCGGCGCGTTGCTTGGTGAAAAACTCCAGGGTCCGTCCGGTCGCCAGCATTAAGGCAATCACCGCTGCCACCAGTGTCTGATCAAAGACCAGGGCGGCAGTGATCGACAGCAGCGCGATCAGGTCGACACCGGCCTCGCGCCGGGCCAGGCGCCTGACGATTTCAAGGAGCAGTACCGCAGCCATCACCAGACTTCCGGCGGCCCAGCACCTCGATGCCCAATCAGGTGCTTGCGCAACATACGCAATGCCGCCGGCCAGCAGCGTCAGTGCGGTGAGCAGCAACAGAACAGGGTCCAGCCACTTACTGAGCATCGAAGTGAGTTCCTCAAAAGCGATTTGCAGGCCTCGCTGTAAAACAGCTGTCGCTCATCGAGGTATAGCTTAGGACTCGAATGTCTTTCGTGTCCCCGGCGCGCCGCAATTTCAGCGCTGGACACAACAGAAGTCGCGGTTGTGCCCGGACGAACCAGGTGTAAACCTATTTCAGGACTAGACAGTGCAAAAGGCTGAAGCAAGGCGTGCGTTAACGCTGCGATCACATCTTCTCTTCGACGAACGAGTCTGATTGTCTGACCGCCAGAATGCTGCCCTGCAACGAATACAGCGCGCGCTCCATAGTGCTGCCGATGAATCGATTAGTACCCACCCGATGCAAGGTGCCCATCACCACGACGTCAGCCTGGTAATCATCGACAAATGCACTGATCACCGGCATCGGCAGCCCCATGAAAAAATGCCGGCGCTCTGGAGCAATGCCATAGCGCTCAGCCAGGGTGTTGAAGGCCTGATGAAGGGACGCTCGCAACTCATCCATGAAGGCCACATTCCAGCAGCCGGTGATCAGCGGCGTATCGCCATTGAATGCAGGCGATAAGTCATAGGCGTAAAGCAGGTGCAGCGATGCGTCGCATTGCACGGCCAGCGTATGAGCTGCCTGAATAATGGCATCGTTCACATCACGGATTTGTGTGACCGTATCAAACAGGTCCACAGCGGCGACGATCTGATGAGGCAACTCATGATGGACCTGGTTGACCAGGTGCAACGCAACGGGACACCCGCGCAGCAAATGGTAATCCAGAGGTGTGACGAACACCCGTCCAAGTACCGGGTCCACCGTGACATCCTTGATGACCAGGTCGGGCTTGAGCTCTTCTACACACTTCACGATGTCGAGCAGTGGATCGCAGGTGAAGACAACTTGCACGTTCACGTCCAATCCCTGTGCATTGAGACGCTGAAGCGTCAGGTCCCTCCAGTGGAGATAATGGCGCTGATATCGCTGATCCCCCTCCTCGTCTTTGTTCTCTTCCCACACATGCGCCATGGGCGCGGGTTCGATAAAGGCTCGTACGTCCAGCATGGCTCCACTGGCCCTGGCCAGGGCGATGGCACGCAGCAAGGCTGGGGCCTCTTTGAGGTTTGGGTTGGCGATCAGCAGCAAGCGTTGATAGTGGGCCATGACACACCTCGTCTATACACCGGCCCATAGCTTGGCCATGTTCAAAGACTGCGCTCGTTGCGCCCTATGCCTGTTTGATTTACATCAAATCCAGGCAATTGAGTGCACTGTCACAAGAGATCTGATCCAGATCATATTCAGGCGCACTCAGCGGAGTAGAAAGAAGTGAATCGCGAGATTTGCCACTGCGCGCCAACCTATGAAGACGGCTGGAGGATCGCATCATGCTCACTGTCAAAGACCATAATGATCGGGCCTCTGAAGCCTATTCCAAAGTCACTGGGAAATACTGGATCGAAGCGCTCAAGGATGGTCGTCACGTGTTGATCCGGCAACTGACGGAAAAAGACCGCGAGCGAGAGTACCGCTTCATCAAACATCTGTGCCCTGAGTCCCGGCACATGCGCTTTCTCATGCAGAGCAGCGAACCCGGCAACAAGCAGTGCCTGGCTTACATCGCACTGGTCCACGAAAATGGCCAATTGATCGAGATCGGCGTCAGCCGTTATGCCGCCACGGGCGAATACAAGTGTGAAGGTACGGTGACAGTCGCCGATCAATGGAAGCGTCTAGGTTTGGGTACGTTATTGCTGGAACATTTGATCACGGCCGCGCGCAAGAACGGTTTTCACCAGATGTATGCGCTCGACGCCTCCAGCAATGCCCCGATGCGCGACCTGGCCAGATCACTGGGCTTCGAGACGCGCGACGATCCCTACGATACCCGTCAGGTGATTCACTGCCTGTACCTGTAAAACAACGGGGCTGTTGAAGCACCTTGATCTGGTGACTCATATAAGCGGCCTATTGGCCCGCGAGGTGAGGAATCTGGCCCCCGACACCTTCTCTCAAGCCTTTGCACCCTTTATTGACGAAACTCAATTGTTCATCTGGAGCAAGGCGTAGGAATAATCAAACAGGTGATGAATCGACACAAAAGTTTGCGTTTAAACACAATGTGTCGAGGACCTGCGGATCGATCTCCGGCGGTTGTGCGCAAGCGCAATACCGCTGGCGGTAACCCACCCTTACGGGGACGACGGTCATGAACACACCCTCCCAAGACATGCTGGATAACCTGTATGGCTCACCTCGGCACATTGACCAGGCTGCCATCGCACCGCTTCTGCGCCAATACGCTGAGCCTCTGCCGGCGCTGGACTCATCCGCCTTTGGTGAAATGTTCGATCGCTATGCGGATGCGCGGGTGGTGATGATTGGTGAGGCCAGTCATGGCACCAGTGATTTTTATCGAACCCGGGCAGCGATCACCCAAAGGCTGATCGAGCAACACGGGTTCAACATTGTGGCCGTTGAAGCCGACTGGCCGGACGCCGGCCATGTCGACCAGTATGTCCGGGGGTTGGCACACTCGGCGTGGAAACGTCACATCTTCAGCCGATTCCCGACCTGGATGTGGCGCAACACCGACGTGAGAGCATTCGCCCACTGGCTGCATCTCTACAACCACACCCTCGCCACTGAACGTCGCGTCGAGTTCCGCGGGCTGGACGTCTACAGCTTGCGCAACTCCATCCATGAGGTGCTGAGTTATCTGGACCGGGTCGACCCACAGCTGGCCCACGAGGCCCGGCGGCGCTATGGCTGTCTGACCCCTTGGCAGGATGATCCCGCGTTGTATGGTCACTTCGTCGAACGTGCCGGCTTGATGCCTTGTGAGCAACCGGTGATTGAACAGCTCGACGCCATGCTGGCCGAACAACTGGCCGGGCTCATCCAGAACGACGAGGCCTTCTTCAATGCGGCGCAAAACGCTCGGGTGGTGCAGGCGGCGGAACAGTATTACCGTGCGATTTATCGAGGGTCGACCGCCTCATGGAACCTGCGTGACCGGCACATGTTCGACACACTTCGGGCACTGCTTGAGCACCGGGGTCCACAAGCCAAAGCCGTGGTCTGGGCGCACAATTCTCATATCGGCAACGCGGCTGCGACGGAAATGGGCTGGAAGGGTCAGTTCAACATCGGTCAGCTGTGCCGCAGTGCTTATGGGCGCGATGCCGTACTGATCGGCATGAGCACCGACCGTGGCCAGGTGGCCGCAGCCGATGACTGGGACGGCGACATGCTCATCAAGGACATCCGGCCCTCTCGCCCGGACAGTTGGGAGCACCAGTTCCTCAAGGCGGGTGTGCCGGCGTCATTGACCGACTGGCGAGACCCAACGCGCAAAGCGCTGCGCCGGGTGCTGTCCAAACCGTTGCTGGAACGGGCCATCGGGGTGATTTACCGCCCTGAAACCGAGCGTGGCAGTCACTACTTCGAAGCGACGCTGGCCGAACAGTTCGACGCCATGATCTGGATTGAACAGACCCAACCCGTGACAGCACTGGCGCTACCGAAAAGCCAGAGACTCGAACCGGAAGACGAAACCTATCCGTTTGGCGTGTGAGGCCGATCAGGCGTTGTCAGGCGGGGTCGTGCAAATACTTCTCGAACCAGTCGCCAGCGAGTCTGGCGACTTCTTCAAGGGCTCCAGGTTCTTCGAAAAGATGAGTCGCGCCCGCCACAATTTCCAGCTGCTGCTCACACCGCAAGGCCTGACTGCTTTGATCATTCAGTTCGAGCACCACTGGGTCCTGGGCACCTACGATTTGCAGAGTGGGTGCCCTCACCTGCGACAATGCAGCCCCCGCCAGGTCGGTGCGCCCTCCGCGGCTGACCACCGCATGCACCACCTCCGGGCGCACGGCCGCCGCCAACAACGCCGCCGCAGCACCGGTGCTTGCGCCGAACAGACCGATTCGCAGCGAGTGCAACTCCACGTCCCGACCGACCCAGTCGATGACGTCCACCAGTCGCCTGGCGAGCAAGGCAATATCGAAACGCAGCTCCCCGGTGAGGTTGTCCAGGCGTTGCTCTGGCTCCGTGAGCAGGTCGAACAGCAGCGACGCCAGCCCCCGCTTGGCCAAGGACTCTGCGACAAACTGATTGCGTGGGCTCAGACGGCCACTGCCGCTACCGTGCACGAAGATCACCAGACCGTCAGTCTGCAGCGGCAGACGCAGATCGGCCGATAACTCAACCTCTCGCAATTCCAGCTGTCGAGATTGAGGCTTAATCATCGAAAGGTTCCCGCGAGGCGGAATCGGTGGCGGCTTCTCGCTGCCAGGCCCGTTGCAACAAATCAATGACTTCTTCGTCCGAGGTCTGGGGGAAACTCAAGTACCAATACCCGATCGACATCATCCATTCAGGTATGAGTGGGCAGATCACCTCATCGACTTCGAAGCTCAGCGTGTCCACCGTTTCCCGCGGCGCAACCGGTACGGCAACGACGATACGAGCAGGTGCCTGCATACGCACCGCGCGGATCGCCGCCATCATCGAGGCGCCCGTCGCCAGGCCGTCATCCACCAGAATCACCACCTGCCCCTTGAGCTGCAAGGGTGGCCGGGCGCCCCGGTACAGGTGCTCCCGCCGCTGCAATTCCCGTGTTTCACGCGCGACCACGGCGTCGAATGCGGCCGGGGAAATCGGGTGAGCCCGCAGCGCTTCTTCATTTCGGATCTGGATACCGCCACTGGCGATGGCGCCCATGGCGAACTCGGGGTTGGACGGCACGCCCAGTTTGCGCACCAGCATCAGGTCCAGGCGCACGTCCAGGGCCTTGACCACTTCATAGGCAACCGGAACGCCGCCACGGGGCAAGGCGAGGACGATGACATCGGGTCGATGGGCGTATTTGAGCAACGGTTCCACCAGACGTCGACCGGCTTCTGCCCGGTCCTCCAATGTGGTTTGTAATGAGGGGCTTTGACTCATGAAAAACCTCCTCAGGCGATGACGCCTGTCGTTTCGTTACACCATGGCCTTGTCCGGCTAGACCGCCAGAACACTGCAAGGCACCTGGTACAGAATATGTTCGGTCGTGCTGCCCAGCAGCTTCTCCAGGCCGTGGTACTGGACTCGGCCCATCACGATCACATCCACCTGCTGCTCGTTGGCAAAATCGCTCAACGCCGCGACCGGATGTCCGAGAACAAAATGCCGACGGTCAGAGGGGACGCCGTACCGACCGGCCAATTTGCTGAACGATTGTTCCTCGGTGGTGCGCAACTCTTTGGTGATGTCTGGAAGCGCCAGCCCCCCCATGTCTGCCAGATAGACCCCTGAAAGATCGCAGGCATACAGCAGGTGCAGCTCGGCATCGCACTGCAACGCCAGATTGGTGGCTTGCTGAATGATCCGCTCGTTCAGCTCGCTGTCCGCAGGCGCCGCATCCGACGCGTCAACCGCCGCCACGACCTTGCGCGGCAAGGCATGACCACCGCCGCCCACCAGATAGACCGGTATCGGGCAGTGGCGCAACAAATGCCAATCCAGCGGGGTGAAGAATGCGCGTTTGAGCGCTGATTCGTGCTGCACTTCTTTGATCAGCAGGTCGGGCTGCATTTCCGTGACGTGATCAAGAATGTCTTGCTTCATGTCGTCGGCCCACATCACCTCTGTCGTCACTTTGAGCCCCAGCGCATTGAGATTGGTTGCCTGGTTTTTCAGCCAGTCGCGATGGTCCTGAAGGTAGCTTTCCCGGGCTTTTTCCTGCACGCCTTCGTCAAGCAGTGACAGTATCTCCAACGGCTTTACAAGCGCAGCAATATGCAAGCTCGCGCCGCTGGCCTTGGCCAGAGCGGCCGCATGGTTTATCGCTGGGGAATGGCGCAGGGCCGGGTTGATGATGAGTAACAAGCGTTGATATTGGCTCATGATCTGACTCCATACAGGGGGACTCGACGTCCATCGCTGCCCCATTGCTGAGACTAGTCGTAACGCCTGCGCCGGATCAGGCACCCGCGTTGATTCAGCGTCCTCTGTTGATGTCGCCCTGGCGTTGATTTATATCAAATCCCCGCGTAACGCCGTTCATTGGACCAATGCAGGTCATGGATCGGCTTTCATTTCACCGTACTTGATCAATATCAACAGGGCCGGGCCGAGCAGGATTACGTTGGCAAAATGGGACGGCATTTTTGCTGTGCTCAGGACTTTGATGCTTGCCGGTTCCTTGATGGTGTGATGCCTCCACCGCACCGGCTTTCGACAGGAGACGGCAATGTCGACCCAACTTGCGAGTCAGCGGTTGCGCTTGTACGACAGCGATGAACTCGATGGTGTGCTGCAGGCGATGGCGCGCCAAGCGGCGATATTGTTGCCGCCCGCTCAATCGGCACTGATTGGCATCCAGCGTCGCGGCGAGCCGCTGGCACAGCGCTTACAGCAGCATCTTTCGCGTCAGACCGGCCAGCCAGAACTGCCGCTTTACCCCCTGAAGGTCAAGCGTTATGCCGATGACCTCAAGGTCCTGCATGCACAGACGGAATTGACTGAGAACCCACTTCTGGGCGAGCTGGACCTTGCCAATACCACCCTGCTTGTTGTCGACGATGTGCTTTTTGAAGGCCACTCCCTTCTGCGCACCTGTGCCTATTTGGCGCAGCTGGGGGCCCGTCGGGTCTACACTGCGGTATTGGTTGACCGGCATGTTTGCCAGCAACCGATCCGTGCCGACATTGTCGGCGTGCACCTGCAAGTTGCCGCCCATGACATCGTCGAATGCAACGTCCCGCCCTACGAAATGGAGTTCTGCATTGAAGTGTTGCGGCATGGTGCTGTCCGATGACGGCGCAACTGTTCGATAAGCCTCAAAGGAGCCAATGCATGCTCACCGACCGCCCGCTTCTTTTTGCCCTGCAAGGCAGTGAGCACTATGCAACCCGCGTCGCGCAGCGGCTTGGCTGCCAACTGGCCCTGCATGAAGAGCGCGACTATCATAAATGCCGACCGCTGGCGTCGGTTAACGGTCGCGAGGTCGTGGTGTTCCATGCTTTGTATGGAGATGACCGGCAGAGCGCTAACGATAAGTTGTGTCGCCTGTTGTTCTTTTGCGGAGCACTCAAGGATGCCGGCGCTCGCCATGTGCAGGTCGTAACACCCTACCTCTGTTATGGACGCAAAGATCGTCGCAGCCAACCTCAAGACCCCACGATCACCCGCTACCTGGCGGCCATGATTGAAGCCTGCCACGTTGATCGTCTGGTTGCCCTGGAGGTGCATAATCCGGCCGCGTTCGACAATGCCTTTCGCATTCCGACGTGGAACGTGCAGTGCACAGAATTATTCGCCGAGCATTTCGCCAGGTTCGTCGGCGACGCCGACGTGGTGGCGGTGTCCCCGGATTCCGGTGGTGCCAAGCGCGCCGAACAGTTTCGTCAGGCCCTCGAACGACATCTGGGACGCTCAGTGGGCAGTGCGCTGATGGAAAAGCACCGTGCTCACGCGACGCTGACAGGCGCCCTGTTGGTGGGCGACGTATCGGGTAAGACAGCCATTGTTTTCGACGATCTGATCAGTACCGGTGAAACGCTGAAGCATGCGGGCCTTGCCTGTCAAAAGGGTGGAGCCAGCCGATTGTTTGCCGCGGCGACCCATGGTTTGTTCACGGCGGGCAGCCATCTGTTCGACAAGCCGCTTTTCGAGCACATTGCGATCTCTGACAGCGTGCCTCCATTTCGCCTATCCCCCGAGTGCGTGACGCAGCACGTGCACGTAATCGACAGCACCGCCCTGATAGCCACCTTGCTGGCTGAAAGTGGAGCATTCGATACCGTTTGAGCAGATGAAGAGGCCGATCAAAGACAATGGGGAGTGCCTGACGTTGAAAAAGATGAAAATCAACACAGCATTCACACTGATGGAGCCAGGCCCGGTGGTCTTCGTCACCACAAATGATGGCCGCAAGAACAACATCATGACCATCTCGTGGACCATGGTGATGGGCTTCACGCCGATTTTTGCCATCACCACCGGGCCCTGGAACTATTCGTACGCCGCGCTTCTGAAAACCAAGGAGTGCGTCATTTCAATCCCCACCGTCGATTTGATCGATTGCGTTATTGGTGTGGGAACCTGTTCTGGTGCCGACACAGACAAGTTTGCAACCTTCGGATTGACGCCCGTGAAAGGCAAACATGTCAGGTCACCCTTGATTAAGGAATGCCTGGCCAATATCGAATGCAAGGTTGTCGATATCATCGAGAAACACAATATTGTTGTCCTCGAAGGCCTCGCCGCCTACATCGATGAGTCACGCAAAGAGACACGAACCCTTCATTCAGTGGGTGATGGTTCCTTTGTCGTGGACGGACGCAAACTGGATAGAAGAGAAATGATGCAGTCGAAGCTACCAGAGGGTGTCCAGGTGGTTAGTCAATGATAATGAGCGCCACCGGCGTCCACTTGGCAGGCAATGAACAGTCATCGACGAGTCACTGACCTGGTGCGTTCCCGAGCGTTAATAAAAGCCTTCCGGGTAATACGTTGAGACCTGTCAGGTGAAGGCGAGCCAGCGTCAACGTTGCCACGCAATAAGTGCATTTTCCGCTGGCAGAAAGGCGTCTGAGTGCCAGGCGCGTACCCGTGGAGTGTAGCCATCCACGGGCCGCGTGGCAGCGACCGAGATGGAAAAGATATAGCCTTGGATGGCGCCGGGTATGGGTCCGACAGCGTTCATCGGCAGGCATTCTGCCGGGTGTCCATCGCACGGGGCGGCATAGAGTTCCACCCTTACCCACTCCGGTGCGATCTCCCCCAGATAGACCGGCACGCTGATGTACAGCCACTCGCCGTCGTGTTTCGCATCGACCGTGCCGAAATGTATGTTGTCCCATCCCAAGGCAACCGCCTTGTGCCAGGCATAAAGCCCACGTGCGAGTTCAGCCTTATTCTTGCTACGGCGTCGGAAAGCCCGGATCGCCGGTTGGTAACAACAATCCAGGTATTCGAGCAGCATGCGATTGCTACTGAATTGCGGCCCCAGTTGCGACATGCTGGCGCGCATGCGTTGCACCCAGTCTCGTGGAATTCCCTGCGTGTCGCGTGTGTAAAAGGTGGGCACTACTTCTTCTTCGAGCAGGCGGTACAAGCACTCGGCGTCGACTACATCGTCGCTGGGGGCGTCGTCGCCGATTGCCCAACCGCAGGTGGGCTGGTACGCCTCCGCCCACCAACCGTCCAGTTGGGACAGGTTAAGTCCGCCATTGACCAGAACCTTCATCCCACTGGTGCCACAGGCTTCCCATGGTCGTCGCGGTGTATTGATCCAGACATCGACGCCTTGCACCAGATGTTGGGCCTGTTCAATGTCGTAATCCTCCAGGAACACGACATGCCTTCGCAGATTTGGACGATGAACAAACTCCATCCATGCCTGGATCAGCTGCTTGCCCTGCTCGTCACTGGGATGGGCTTTACCGGCGATGATCAGTTGGACCGGTCGATGCTCATCGGTTAGCAGGCGGCTCAGGCGCTCCGGGTCATGCAGCAACAGATTCGGTCGCTTATAGTCGGTGAATCGCCGCGCGAAGCCGAGCGTAAGGCAATTGGGATCGAGCACCTGCGCGGCTTCTTCGACCCGCTGAGGTGACTCGCCACGCTGTCCAAGATGCCATGCCAAACGGTGACGCGTGTAATGCACCAGATCGCGGCGTTGCTCGGCGGCCATCGTCCACAAGGCCCTGTCATCACTGTGGGAGACCGTCCCTGAGAGAGACTCCACCGTGCCGAGCCAACGTTCCTTGCCACAGGTGCTAGTCCATAGGTGATCGGACCACACCGAATCCCAGGATGGCACATGGACGCCGTTGGTAATGTGCCCTACAGGTATCTCTTGAAGCGGCCAGCGTGGATAAAGATCACTGAACAATTGACGGCTGACCTCGCCATGCAAACGACTCACGGCATTGCACTGGGCGCACCCACGCAATGCCAGAAAAGCCATGTTGAACGGCTCATCGTCGTCCGCCGGATCACGCCGGCCCAACGCAAGCAGCTCGCGCAATGAAATGCGACAGTCTTCGAGATACTCACGCGCGTACTTGTAAATGAGCGAGGGTGGAAATAAGTCGAAACCCACAGCCACTGGCGTATGCGTTGTGAATACGTTACCTGCACGCGTTGCCCACCATGCCTCCCAGAACGATGTTCCCATCTTGTGCATAAAGCGACGGGCACGTTCCAGCACAAGCAGTGCGGCATGACCTTCGTTAAGGTGGCACACGTCAACGTCGATACCCAGTGCGTCGAGTACCGCCCAGCCACCAATGCCGAGCACCACTTCCTGGAGCAAACGCATTTCCGAGCCGCCGCCATACAACTTAGAGGTGATACCGCGGTCGGCGGGCCCATTGCGCAGATCGTTACTGTCCAGCAGATACAGGCGCGTACGTCCGACAATGGCCTGCCATATACGCAAATACAAAGTGCGACCGGGAAGTTGCAGCACGATTTTCAGCCAGGCGCCGTCATTTCCGATCGTTGGCTGAATCGGCAGGCTGGTGGCGTCGTTGTAAGGATAGGCCTCATGCTGCCTGCCTTGCGCGTCGATGTATTGCCGAAAATAGCCTTCCTGATAG
>LNAP01000293.1_pt1 | contig 56641 bp, 52 predicted proteins | sample 602601 | NCBI WGS metagenome assembly LNAP01 (sample SAMN02440304, study PRJNA202911) | soil metagenome | biome: Subtropical and temperate rainforests or woodlands; isolation source: soil samples (1 kg each in a 20% v/v slurry with milli Q water) were... ...
AGACATATGTTCGCTCTCATGAACTCCTGGGGCAAATCGCCCAGGAGATTCTCTGACAATCGAACATCATCCGCTACGTGGGGTGACCTACGCGCTTACTTTCTTGCTCGGTGCCTGCCTCCTTAGCCTTCAAGAGAGAGATACCATCCCGACGCGAGTAGTATGCGATAAGGTCCGCCAACTGGATTGCTCGACAGCGCGACTTTCCAATAAAGCAGATCGAGTGAAGCACATGCTCAAGCTGAAAGTGCTTTCTCACGTAATAGAATTCCCGTTCCGCCTGTCCGTTGTTTTCGTGACCTTCCTCCAAGTAGAACCTGATCCCTTCGGAATGAACGCGTTTTGCGATGCGGATATCCCTCAACAGCCAGTCGCAAACCACCTGGAAACAGAATGTGTATGGAGTGACCGTCCCTCTCTCGGTCTCTGCTCGATACCGCGAGTGCTCCTTGTACGTGCCCTTAAGCGCCGACATGCTCAGACCCATGTTCACATGCCGCGAGGCTGCTTGGGCAATCCTTGCCACAAATGCTTGCTTGTTGAGGACCGACCATCCCTCGAACTCGCCGCGAGTGCCATTTAGGTCCATGGCGTGAAGAACTGACACGTTACGTTCGGCAAAGACCGGCGCGACCTCTTCCTCGAACTTGGCCCACGCGTCCTCGCTCGCGACGTAACCCGCGATTGTGGTGATAGAGTTCTGAGGGTCTTTTCCACTATCGTCGAGATAGCAAGCGAGCACCGGTCACCTATTGCGCACTTCGTTTCTGTTTGGCCTTATCGATCTTGCGGTCCCCGGAATACCTGTAATACGTCACGGCTTCCGGCCGTGTAAGCGCGTACGATGGGTTGTACTCCTTCGAAACTCATCATTCATCCACGAGCTGCAATTGATGGGTATCGCTTCGCTCCACCCATCCTACGCGCTGAGCACAATCATCCGATACAAAACAATTTCTGAGCTTGCGCTCGCGTCCTGGTTGCGATTGGATACGCAACTCGGGCGGGGGCCAAGAAGATGGAATACATCAGGTTTGCTATCAAATTCACTTCGTTTGCGCTGCTTGCCTTGGTGATCGGAGGTTACGCGTTCCTCGTCTACCGTGGAGATTTGCCGAAACCGGACTTCGAAGCCATCGTTACTCAAGTTGCACCCTCTTTCGCAGCGGGCGGCTCAACTATCGCTGGTATAGGCATCGCACTGTGTTTTCTGCTGACCGCCGTAGCTCCATTCATCTACGCCGCCAGGTCAGGAGACTTCTTTACAATCATCGTGAGCATAGTTGCTCTAGTCGTCTGCTTCGCACTGCTGGCCTATAGCCGCACAGTAATAGACATGGTCTTGGCGGCCATCGTCTATTTTACTAGCGCGTTCATTTCGGTTGTCATGTATTCTACAAATCACCTTGCGAGCATGTTGAGGCGGGAGGACGACTCGAACATCCCCCTCCAGCGCCCAATTGCCGAACGGCCGTTTCGATGAAAGCCGATTTGGCGGAGGTAAGCGCGAGTTACGTGAGGAAGCATTCCTTAGTGGTTGTCGGCGCATTTGCACTCATGATTGCGCCGCTTGAGGCGAAGGGATACCGTTGGAACTGCGAATACTCAAAGATTGCATCATTGGAAGGTCTGAAAGCAGATCAGTTCAAGCTTGAGTTTGCATACGATGACGCAACCCAGAAGGCGATTATCATCGGCAACAATGGCCTCGCTGACGTCGAGTTTCAGGGCGGCCCGCTAGGTGTGACGTTCTTGGAAAGGCTCCCTACTGGGGTCGTCCAAAGCACCACGGTTGCAAACGATGGTACTAGCGTTCACAGCCGCCACACGATCATGGGCACCAAGATGCTCGCGAGCCAGTATTATGGGCGCTGTGTCTTGAAGTAACAGGGCAATTGCTATCCGCGACCATCGGCCTGACACGGGCGATCGGGTCAAATCTATTTGCAATAGCCCTGCGCGCTCCGCCTAATTTATACAACCAGATCAACGCGATGCTACCAGTCCAGTCTCTCCCGAAAAAATATTCCCCTTCCCGCCCGCCCCAAATCACCCCTACATCTCCGCCATCCCGTCCCACTAAGAGGGGCGTTGGCCATCGTCACGAACGTTGGGGCGGGATGCGGTGGACGCGGCAGCGTCGGGGCGCGTGGTGGTGTTCGCAGGGCGGGCTTTGGTCCGTGAGCGAATGCAAGCGTGCGGACGACCGGCGGCAATGCCCGGATGAGCCTCTTGACCCGCCGAAGTCCGGCTTCGGACGAAGGCGGTTGGCGAAGACGGGTGGCTGCGTACGGCAAAAACGTGTGGTCCTGGCACCCGTTGCTGGTGTCAAGCTGACGGAGGCGAAATCGGCCCAACCGGGTTTCGACAAGCCTTCAATCCGTCAGCGACGGTGACAAGACGAATTCGTCGCCGGGGAGAGCGCGCCATAAGCCGTCAAACCACTGCGCAGGGAATGCCGGAATGCTCCGTCTGTACCTGTATGCTCGTGTGCGTTTTTTCGCACAGTTTTGCACACGAGACCGCGGGTGCAGCAAGCACCCGGCATTCCCTGCGCCCTCTTTATTTTTGGGCGAATGATTTTTGGAAAACCTCGGGTCCGTCGGGCCGCGAGATCGCGGAGCTGTATTCGTCATTGCGAGCGCAGCGAAGCAATCCATCTTTCCGCGTGCGTGGTGACAATGGATTGCTTCGCTGCGCTCGCAATGACGGTCTTTTAACTCGGAACAATTCGCAACAAATCGCCGCTGCGAGCGAGTAGCGATTGCCGTTGATCCACGCTTTAATCTTCCCTGACCGGCTGCTAAACCGCGCCCATGACTCATCCCGCCCACACCGCCAAATCCCGCGTCGCGGCGATCTCGATCTTCGCCAGCGCCGGGATGGCCGCGGCCAAGTTCGCCGTCGGCTTTGCGATCGGCAGCCTGGCGCTGATCTCCGAGGCGCTGCACTCTTCCGTCGACGTGGTCGCGACCATCATCACCTGGATGGTGGTGCGGGTCTCCGACCGTCCCGCAGACGAAGAGCATCATTACGGTCATGGCAAGCTCGAGAGCATCTCGGCGCTCGGCATCATCGCGCTGCTCTATGTGCTGGCCGGCGGCATTCTCGTCGAATCCTGGAGCCGCCTGAGCGAAGGCGCCCCGCCACCGACAATCTCGGCCATCCCGTTCGTCGTGCTGCTGATCGACATCGCCGTGAATTTCTGGCGCGCCCGCGCCCTGCATCGCACGGCGCGCGAGACCAAGAGCCAGGCATTGGCCGCCGACGCGCTGCATTTTGCCTCCGATGTGCTGGGCTCGTTCGCCGTCATCGTGGGACTGGTGCTGACGGGACTGGGATATGCCTGGGCTGACGCCGCCGCCGCGGTTGCCGTCGCAATCATGATCGCGCTGCTCGGCCTGCGGCTGGCGCGCTCCACCGTGGAAACCCTGGTCGATCGCGCGCCGGAAGGCGTCACCGAAAAAGCCTACGCTGCGATCAGCGCCGTCGCCGGCGTGGTCGATGTCGAACGCCTGCGGGCGCGAATGGTCGGGTCGACGCATTTCATCGACGCCATCGTGAAAGTGCCGCGCACCTATCCGATCGACCGCGTCGAGCAGATCAAGCAAAAGGCGCAAGCCGCGGTCACAGCCGCGCTCGGCGATGCCGACCTGACCTTCACCGCGGTGCCGGTGGCGCGCAACAACGAGAGCGTCCGCGAACGCATCATGGTGATCGCGCGCAATTCCGGTCTCGCCGTGCACCATGTCACCGTGCACGACCTCGGCGGCAAGCTGACGGTGAGCATCGATCTCGAAGTCGACGGCGACATGGCGCTCGTCGCCGCCCATGACATCGCCCACGAGCTGGAGCGCAATATCCGCGAAGAGTTCGGCGAGGACGTCGAAGTCGACACCCACATCGAGCCGCTGGAGCCGGAATTGCCCGTCGGCACCGACGCCCCGCCCGATCGCGTCGAGACGATCAAGGCGGCGCTGTCGCATTTCGCCGCCAATGGCGCGATCCACGATATCCATAGCGTGCGGGTGCGCGATACCGACGCCGGCGAAATCGTCAACTTCCATTGCCGCGCTGCACCCTCGATGAGCGTGATCAAGGTGCATGAGGGCGTCGACGAGATCGAGCGCGCGTTGCGCCGCGCGTTTCCCTCCGTGAAGCGCGTCATCAGCCACGCCGAGCCGCCGAACGCGTGACGGAAATCCGAAATGTACCCGCGTTCCTGTTTCGGACTCACGCATCGGGTATTTGTACGGACGTTTCAGTGTTCCGATTCTCCGTGGGACAAGATTTATTTGCATTAACGAATCGTTGACTCTCGACAGCCCGGCAAAACTGGATTCAAATCACTTTGATTCGGAAGTGGCTGGGGTCGCTCCGAGCAGGGTGCAAATAAGTTTCTTCTTGGGGGTCAAGGGCATGGCGCGCGCGCATGCGGCGAACGCGTGCGTCCAATCCGATTCGATCAAGGGATTGGCGCAGTCGATCGCGAAACCGGCCTATCACAGGTTGCTGACGGCGGAGCCCGTGCTGCGCCGGGCTGTGCCCACCCTGATCATCGCCTTCCTGGTCACCATCTGCCTCGGCGCGTTCGTGCAGGTGGTCGACCAGAACCGGCAAAAGCGCGCGGTGATGAAACGCGACCTCGCAGCGCTGGCCGATCTGCTCGCCGAACGTCTCGATCGCATCGCATCGGTCCGGCAGGATCGCGCCGTCACCATCGACCGCCTGCAGAACCTGCTGCCCGGCTTCATTCCGCCATGGGGCAACGCGACCGGCCGGCACGTCATCATCACCGGCGCCGACCAGCGCATTCTCGCCCGCGTTCCCACCGAAGCCGGCCTCGGCGAGCCCGACCGGATTCTCGACGTGATCAGCACGGCACAATTGCTCGCCGCGCCCGGCCAGCAGGCCGGCGTCACCGATCTGCTGCTGCCGGGCGGCGGCGGCGCGCTGGCGATCCAGCGCATCGTCAAGTCGCTGCCCGGGCAGATCATCGTCATCCAGGAAAAGATCGATCCGCTCTGGCAGTCCGATGCCGCCCTGTCGGTGACGCTGTCGGCGACCACCGGCTTCGTCGTGCTGATCCTGGGCTTTGCCTTCCACTGGCAATCGACCCGCGCCCGCGAGGGCGATCTCATCAACGATGCCGTGCGCGGACGGATCGATACCGCGCTCAATCGCGGACGCTGCGGATTGTGGGACTGGGACCTGTCGCGCGGCCGTATCTTCTGGTCGCAATCGATGTTCACGTTGCTGGGGCTGGACACCCGCAGCGACCTCTTGACGTTCGGCGAGGTCAACGCGCTGGTGAAATCCGACGACATCGACCTGTTCACGATCGCCAACCAGTTGATCTCCGGAAAGATCGATCACATCGACCAGAGCTTTCGCATGCAGCACACCGGCGGCCACTGGATATGGCTGCGGGTGCGCTGTGAACTCAGCCGCGGCTCGGGCGATTCCGGCCTGCACCTGATCGGCATCGCCGTCGACATCACCGAGCAGAAGAGCCTTGCCGAGAGAACGGTGGAAGCCGATTTGAGGCTGCGCGATGCGATCGAGACCATTCCGGAAGCCTTCGTGCTGTGGGACGCCGAGGATCGCATGGTGCTCTGCAACTCGCATTTCCAGCGCCTGCACAAACTGCCCGATACGGCGGTGACGCCGGGCACCTCCTATGAGACCGTGATCGAAGTCGGCAGCATGCCGGAGGTCCGCACGAGGCTGCATGAAACCGCCAGCCAAGCGCCGGGCGCGCGCACCTTCGAGGCGCAGCTCGACGACGGCAGCTGGCTGCATATCAGCGAGCGCCGCACCAAGGACGGCGGCTATGTCTCGGTCGGCACCGACATCACCCGCATCAAGGAGCACGAACAGAAGCTGGTCGACAACGATCTGCGGCTGCGCGCCACCGTGATCGACCTCAAGCGCTCGCAAGGCGCGCTCGAGCGGCAGGCGATCGAACTCGCCGACCTCGCCGAAAAATATTCCGAGGAAAAGAACCGCGCCGAGGAAGCCAACCAGGCCAAGTCGAAATTCCTGGCCAACATGAGCCACGAGCTGCGCACGCCGCTCAACGCCATCATCGGATTTTCCGAGATCATGGAGAGCGGCATGTTCGGCCGGCTCGGTTCGGAAAAATACCAGGAATATTGCCACGACATCCTCACCAGCGGCCATTATCTGCTCGAGGTGATCAACGACATCCTCGACATGTCGAAGATCGAGGCCGGGCGGATGAAGCTCGACATGGAGCAGCTCGATTTGTCGAAGACGCTGGCGGAATCGCTGCGCGTGGTTTCCGGCCGCGCCGAGGACAAGAGCCTGGTGCTCGATGCCGATATCGAGAGCATCATTTCGGTGGTGGCGGACCGCCGCGCGGTCAAGCAGATCGTCGTCAACCTTTTGTCCAATGCGGTCAAGTTCACGCCCGACGGCGGCAGGGTGGTGGTCCGCAGCCGGCTGTTGCGCGATTCAATCGTGTTGATGATCGCCGACACCGGCATCGGCATCGCGCCGCATTCGCTGGTCCGGCTCGGCAATCCCTTTGAGCAGGTCGAGAGCCAGCTCACCAAGACCTATCCGGGCTCGGGGCTGGGACTCGCCATCGCGAGATCGCTCACCCATCTGCACGGCGGATCGATGCGGCTGCGCTCGCGGCTCGGCGCCGGCACGGTGGTCTGCGTGTCGCTGCCGCGCGACGCGAGGAGGGCCAATGCGAAGGTGTCGGTGGCTGCCTGACGGCGCGCTCAGGATTCCAGCGTCGGCGCGACTTCCCGCGCGACCTGGACGAGAGCTGCGATCAGCGGCGTCATCGGATCGCGCTGGGTGATGACCATGCCGATGCTGTAATTGACGACGGGATCGACGATCGGAATGCTGCGGACGGTATCCTTCAGTCCGAGCGTCTCCGCGAGCTTGGCCGGCATCACGCTGGCCCACCTTCCGGTCTTGACGTGGGTATACAGGACCAGCAGCGAGTTCGACGTCAGCGTCGGCGTCGCCTCCGCGCCGACCGAGCGCAGCGCGCGATCGATGATGCGGCGGTTCTGCATGTCGGGCGTCAAAAGACACAGCGGCACCTGGCCGACTTCCTTCCAGGTGACGGACTCGCGATCGCCGAACATGGCATCCGGTGCGGTCAGCAGGCGATAGCTCTCGTTGTAAAGCGGGATGGTGCGAACCTTGCCGATCGGCTCGTTCTCGATATAGGTCAACCCGGCATCGACCTCGAGATTTTCCAATAGGCCCAGCACGTCGGCCGAGGTGCAGGAGACGACGCGAAAGCGCACATCCGGGTAGCGCGCGCGGAACGGCGTGGTCAGCGACGCCACCATGCCGAGCACGGTCGGGATCGCAGCGATGCGGATCTCGCCGGACAGCTTGTCCTTCAGGCTGTTGATTTCCTGGCGCATCGCGCGGGCATCGCCGACGATGCGGCGCGCCCAGTCCAGCGTGCGTTCGCCTTCCGGGGTAAAACCCTGAAACCGCGAGCCGCGCTGCACCAGCACGACGCCGAGGATTTCCTCGAGCTGCTTGAGGCTGGTCGACATCGTCGGCTGGGTGACGCCACAGGCCTCGGCGGCGCGCCCGAAGTGCCGCTCCTTTGCCAGCGCCAGCAGAAGTTCAAGCTTCTCGATCAAGACCGATGCCTCTCAATTTCCAGGCGACAAATATCACGATACCGAAACAACCCGTATGCAAAAGACCCGCCCGGAACAGGTGCCGGCCTCCGCAATCTAGGTTCTGTATCGTTCGATTTCAAATCCGTATCGATCAGGCTTTGATATCGCAGCATGAAACAGCTTTATTGATTTCTGGATCAATTCCAATTCTCATCAACGCTCAACAAGTAGCGGACAGAGAATGCGATGATGCCGGTCTACGAACCATGGGATGCCGCGCGCGGCGCTGAGATCATCCTCAGGCATTCCGGCCTCGAAGGCGCAACGCTGGTGATCCTGCACGCGCTGCAGGAAGCGTTCGGCTACGTGCCTGAGCCCGCCATACCCATGGTAGCATCGGCGCTCAATTTGTCGCGAGCGGAAGTCCATGGCGTGTTCACCTTCTACCATGATTTCCGGAAAGAGCCCGCTGGCCGGCATGTGCTGAAGCTCTGCCGCGCCGAGGCCTGCCAAGCCGCCGGTGGCGATGCGCTCGCCGCCCGCGCGGAAGCGAAGCTCGGCGTCACGCTCGGAAATACCACCGCCGACGACCGCGTCACGCTGGAGCCGATCTATTGCCTCGGCCTTTGCGCCACGGCGCCGTCGGCGATGCTGGACGGCAGCGTGGTCGGGCGGCTGGACGAAGCGCGGATCGACGCGCTGGTGGCGGAGGCGCAGCGATGACGATGCGTCTTTTCATTCCCCGCGATGCCGGAGCGGTCGCGGTGGGAGCCGATGATGTGGCGGCGGCGCTGCAACAGGCCGCCGCCACACGCGGCATCCCGGTCGAGACCGTCAGGACCGGCTCGCGCGGGCTGTATTGGCTGGAGCCGATAGTCGAGGTCGCGACATCGCATGGCCGGGTCGCATTCGGCCCGGTGGGCGAAGCCGACGCCGCCTCCGTACTCGACGCCATCGCCGCCGACGGCCCGCATGCCCTGCGGCTCGGTATTACCGATGAAATCCCCTGGCTGAAACGGCAGACCCGCCTCACCTTCGCGCGCTGCGGCGTGATCGATCCACGCTCGGTGGAAGATTACCGCGCCCATGACGGCTACAGGGGCCTCGAACGCGCGTTGACGCTAACGTCGGACGAAATCCTCGCCGACGTCACGGCATCCGGCTTGCGCGGCCGCGGCGGCGCCGGATTCCCGACCGGCATCAAGTGGAAAACGGTGGCGCAGGCCAGCGCCGACCGAAAATACATCGTCTGCAACGCCGACGAGGGCGATAGCGGCACCTTTGCCGACCGCATGATCATGGAAGGCGATCCCTTCGTGGTGATCGAAGGCATGACCATTGCGGGCGTCGCGGTCGGTGCCACCAAGGGCTACATCTACATCCGCTCGGAATATCCGCATGCCGTCGAGGCGATGAATGCGGCGATCGCAGCAGCAAGGCACACCGGCTATCTCGGCCCGCGCATCGGCGGCTCCAGCCACGATTTCGATGTCGAAGTCCGCGTCGGCGCCGGCGCCTATGTCTGTGGCGAGGAGACCTCGTTGCTGGAAAGCCTCGAGGGCCGCCGCGGCATCGTGCGGGCCAAGCCGCCTCTTCCCGCGCATAAGGGCCTGTTCGGCAAGCCGACCGTGATCAACAACGTGCTGTCGTTTGCGGCGATCCCCTTCATCCTCGCCGGCGGAGCAAAGCCCTATGCCGATTTCGGCATGGGCCGCTCACGCGGCACGATGCCGATCCAGCTTGCGGGCAACATCAAGCGCGGCGGGCTATTCGAAGTCGCATTCGGCATTACACTGGGAGAACTGATCGACGACGTCGGTGGCGGCACGTTGACCGGCCGCCCGGTGCGCGCTGTGCAGGTCGGCGGCCCTCTCGGGGCATATTTTCCCCGCGAACTATTCGACACCCCGTTCGACTATGAAGCCTTCGCGGCGCGCAACGGCCTGATCGGCCATGGCGGAATCGTGGTGTTCGACGACAGCGTCGACATGTCGAAGCAGGCGCGGTTCGCGATGGAATTCTGCGCCGTCGAATCCTGCGGCAAGTGCACGCCGTGCCGGATCGGCTCGACCCGCGGCGTCGAGACCATCGACAAGATCCGTTCCGGCGAGCGAGTGGCTGAAAATATCGCGGTGGTCGAAGACCTCTGCAACACCATGAAATTCGGTTCGCTGTGCGCGCTCGGCGGCTTCACGCCCTACCCGGTCATGAGCGCGCTGAAACATTTCCGGGAAGATTTCGGCCCGGCGCCGACGCGCCTGCAGGCCGCAGAATAAAGGAGTTCGCCATGTCCCTGGTGCTCGAAACCGATTTCGGCACACCGCGCTCCACATCCGAAGCGATGGTGACGCTGACCATCGACGGCCAGAGCATCACGGTGCCCGCGGGCACCTCGATCATGCGGGCGGCGATGGAGGCCGGCACGCAGATCCCAAAGCTCTGCGCCACCGACATGGTCGATGCCTTCGGCTCCTGCCGCCTCTGCCTGATCGAGATCGAAGGCCGGGCCGGCACGCCGGCTTCCTGCACTACGCCGGCCATGAACGGCCTCGTCGTCCACACTCAGACTGAGCGGCTGAAGAAGCTGCGCAAGGGCGTGATGGAGCTCTATATCTCCGACCATCCGCTGGACTGCCTGACCTGCGCCGCCAATGGCGACTGCGAATTGCAGGACATGGCGGGCGCGGTCGGCCTGCGCGACGTACGCTACGGCTATGAAGGGGAGAACCATGTTTTCGCCAAATCCAACGGCGCCGCCAACGCCGCCTGGATGTCGAAGGACGAATCCAATCCCTACTTCACCTACGATCCGTCGAAATGCATCGTCTGCTCGCGCTGCGTCCGCGCCTGCGAGGAAGTCCAGGGCACCTTCGCGCTGACGATTTCCGGACGCGGCTTCGACAGCCGGGTGTCGCCAGGCATGAGCGAAAGTTTCCTCGGCTCCGAATGCGTGTCCTGCGGCGCCTGCGTGCAGGCCTGCCCGACCGCGACGCTGACGGAGAAATCCGTGATCGAGATCGGCCAGCCCGAGCATTCGGTGGTGACCACCTGCGCCTATTGCGGCGTCGGCTGCGCCTTCAAGGCGGAAATGCGCGGCGAGGAAGTGGTGCGCATGGTGCCCTACAAGGACGGCAAGGCCAATCGTGGCCACTCCTGCGTCAAGGGCCGCTTCGCCTGGGGTTACACCAACCACAAGGAGCGCATCCTCAACCCGATGATCCGCGAAAAGATTACGGATCCGTGGCGCGAAGTATCGTGGGACGAAGCGTTCAATTTCGCCGCCGCGAAGTTCAAGGGCATTCAGGCGAAGTACGGCCGCGACGCCATCGGCGGCATCACCTCGTCGCGCTGCACCAACGAGGAAGTATTCGTCGTGCAGAAGCTGATCCGCGCCGGCTTCGGCAACAACAACGTCGATACCTGCGCCCGCGTCTGCCATTCGCCGACCGGCTATGGCCTGTCCAGCACCTTCGGCACCTCGGCCGGCACACAGGACTTCGACTCGGTCGAGCATACCGACGTGGCGATGATCATCGGCGCCAACCCGACCGATGGCCATCCGGTGTTCGCTTCACGGCTGAAGAAACGACTGCGCGCCGGCGCCAAGCTGATCGTGATCGATCCGCGCCGCACCGACATCGTCCGCTCCGCCCATATCGAGGCGCAGCATCATCTGCCGTTGCTGCCCGGCACCAATGTCGCGGTACTGACCGCGATCGCCCACGTAATTGCCACCGAAGGACTGGTCGACGAAGCCTTTGTGCGCGAACGCTGCGACTGGAGCGAGTTCGAGGACTGGGCATCGTTCGTGTCGTTGCCGAAGAACAGCCCGGAAACGTCAGCGATTGTCACTGGCGTGGACCCCAAGGAATTGCGCGCCGCGGCGCGGCTGTTCGCCACCGGCGGCAACAGCGCGATCTATTACGGGCTCGGCGTCACCGAGCACAGTCAGGGTTCGACCACGGTGATCGCGATCGCCAACCTGGCGATGGCGACCGGCAACATCGGCCGTCCCGGCGTCGGCGTGAATCCGCTGCGCGGCCAGAACAACGTGCAGGGCTCCTGCGACATGGGTTCGTTCCCGCATGAATTGCCGGGCTATCGCCACATCTCCGGCGATGCCGTGCGCGAGACGTTCGAATCAATGTGGAACGTCAAGCTCAACAAGGAACCGGGCCTGCGCATTCCCAACATGTTCGATGCCGCCATCGAAGGCAGCTTCATGGGCCTCTATGTGCAGGGCGAGGACATCCTGCAATCCGATCCCAACACCAAGCATGTCGTGGCGGCGCTGTCGGCGATGGAGTGCGTGATCGTCCACGACCTGTTCCTGAACGAGACCGCAAACTATGCCCATGTGTTCTTTCCAGGATCGACCTTCCTGGAAAAGAACGGCACCTTCACCAACGCCGAGCGCCGCATCCAGCGCGTCCGCAAAGTGGTGACGCCGCGTAACGGGCTGGAGGACTGGGAAGTGACCCTCGGCTTCGCCAAGGCGCTGGGCTTTGAGATGCATTACAACCACCCCTCCGAGATCATGGACGAGATCGCGGCGTTGACGCCGACCTTCGCCGGCGTATCCTTTGCCAAGCTGGACGAACTGGGCTCGGTGCAGTGGCCGTGCAACGAAAAGGCGCCGCTGGGCACGCCGATGATGCATATCGACGGCTTCGTCCGGGGCAAGGGCAAGTTCATGGTCACCGAATATATCGCAACCGACGAGCGCACCGGGCCACGTTTCCCGCTGCTGCTGACCACCGGACGTATCCTCAGCCAATACAATGTCGGCGCGCAGACCCGGCGGACCGCCAACGTGGTGTGGCACCAGGAGGACCGGCTGGAGATACATCCGCATGATGCCGAGCAGCGCGGCGTGCGCGACGGCGACTGGGTGCGGCTTACCAGCCGCGCCGGCGAGACCACCCTGCGCGCGGAGATCACCGAGCGGGTTGCGCCCGGCGTGGTCTACACTACATTTCATCATCCGGACACGCAGGCCAACGTCATCACCACTGATTATTCCGACTGGGCCACGAATTGTCCGGAGTACAAGGTCACCGCGGTGCAGATATCGCCGTCAAATGGACCATCGGAATGGCAAAAGGCGTACGACGAGCAGGCCCGCCAGTCCCGCCGCATCGCACCGGTCGTGGAAGCCGCGGAATAACGATGCACAATCCGGTTCGTACGGTCGATCGAAAGGTCTGGCGCGACAGCGGCCTCAGCAAAGGCACGCGCGCCATACCCGAGGAGACCGCGCTGGCGTTGACCTATAATGGCGGCACCTATGCCGTCATGATGGGCACGCCACAGGACCTTGAGGATTTCGCCATCGGCTTCAGCCTCAGCGAAAGAATCGTGCGATCTCGCAAAGAGATCGAATCGCTCGACGTCGTGCCGCTCGATGACGGCATCGAACTGCGGATGTGGCTGACGCAGGCGAAGGCCGAGCGGTTGAGCGAACGCCGCCGGCAGATCGCCGGGCCGACCGGATGTGGATTATGCGGCATCGATTCCATTGCCGAAGCGGTTCGTCCCGCTGCCATTGTCGCACCGGGCCGGTCGTTTTCGCCGCAGCAGATCATGGCTGCAGTGCAGAGCCTGCCGCCGCTGCAGAAGCTCAATATCGAGACCCGCGCGGTGCATGCCGCCGCGTTCTGGACGCCGGCCCGCGGCATCGTCGCGCTGCGCGAGGATGTCGGCCGGCACAATGCCCTGGACAAGCTGGCCGGCGCATTGGCGAGGGGCAAGGTTTCCGCGAGCGAGGGCATGGTATTGCTGACCAGCCGGGTCTCTGTCGAGATGGTGCAGAAGACGGCGGCGATGGGCGCGCCGCTGATGGTCGCTGTCTCGGCGCCGACCGCCCTCGCGGTGCAGATGGCTGACAAGGCGGGCATCACGCTTGCCGCCATCGCCCGAACCGACGGGTTCGAGGTGTTCACGCATGCCGAACGAATTGCAACTACCGACCCGCAGGGAGCGGTCCATGTCGTCGCCTGATCGGTTGATCTATATGGCCAATCAAATCGGCAAATTCTTTCAGAGCCAGGGCCACAACCAGGCTGTGCCCGGCATTGCCGAACATATCCGGAAGTTCTGGGATCCACGGATGCGCTCCGCGATCCTCGCGCATTTCGACGCTGGCGGCGCCGGGCTCGATCCGGATGTCCGCGACGCCATCGCGACGCTGAAATAGCGTTGCCGGCGCGCACGACGCGATAGCAATCGCACGTTTTTCGCCTGGACTTCTTTTGCAAACGCACGATGCCGATGCATCGACGGCGCCTTGCAGCGTGATCGCTTGCTACATTCAGCATTGCGAACTCGGATTGCACAATCATGAAAAAACAAGTCACAGGCATTGAAGATTACAAGGGGGCCGCCGCCGGCTGGGGCGCGCTCAAGGCCGTGGCGGATGCGTTGCGTGGCCAAATGAACGTCGTCAACGAGACCCACGGCCTCCTGACCATGAATCAGCCGCACGGGTTCGATTGTCCGGGCTGCGCGTGGCCGGATCCCAAGCACACGTCGTCGTTCGAGTTCTGCGAAAACGGCGCCAAGGCCGTTTCGTGGGAGGCGACGGCGAAGCGAACCACGCCGGAGTTCTTCGCCGCGCATACCGTAAGCGAACTCTGGGACTGGCAGGACTTCGACCTCGAGAACGAAGGCCGCCTCACGCATCCCATGGTCTACGACCGTGCGACCGACCGCTATTTGCCGATTTCATGGGAAGACGCGATGAACCGGATAGGCGCCGCGCTGCGCGCTTTGCCCGATCCCAACATGGCGGAATTCTATACCTCGGGTAAAGCGTCCAACGAGGCGGCGTTTGTGTATCAGCTGTTCGTGCGGGAATTCGGCACCAATAATTTTCCCGATTGCTCCAACATGTGCCACGAAGCCACCAGCGTCGGCCTGCCGGAATCGATCGGGGTCGGCAAGGGAACCGTGACACTGGAGGATTTCGACCACGCCGACTGCATCTTCTGTATCGGCCACAATCCCGGCACCAACCATCCGCGCATGCTGGCCACGCTGCGCGAGGCCTCCAAACGCGGCGTCCCGATCATCGCAATCAATCCGCTGCGCGAGCGCGGACTGGAGCGCTTTACCGCGCCGCAGAGTCCGATCGAGATGCTGACGCTGGGGTCCACGCCGATCGCGTCGTCCTACTATCTCGTGAAGGTCGGCGGCGATATCGCGGTGTTCAAGGGCATCATGAAGACCGTGTTTGCACTGGATGCCAAAAGCTTTGCGGAAGGCGGCGCCGGCGTCCTCGACCGCGAATTCATCGCCACCCATACCAGCGGCTTCGAAGTGCTGCGGGCGGATATCGAGGCTACCTCGTGGGACGCGATCGAAAAGGCCTCCGGCCTGCCGCGGTTCGATATCGAAACCATCGGCAACATCTACGCCAAGGCCAATCGCGTCATCATCAATTACGGCATGGGCATCACCCAGCACCGGCAGGGCACCAGCAACGTCCAGCAGATCGTCAACCTGCTGCTGCTCCGCGGCAACATTGGACGCCAGGGCGCCGGCATCTCGCCGCTGCGCGGTCATTCCAACGTCCAGGGCGACCGGACCGTCGGGATCACCGAAATTCCCAACAAGGCCCTGCTCGACGGCATCGCCCGCGTGTACGGCTTCGAGCCGCCGCGAGAGAAGGGTCACAACGCGATCGAAGCCATCGAGGCCATCAGGGACGGCCGCTCGAAGGCGCTGGTCTGCCTCGGCGGTAATCTGGCGGTCGCGATGGCCGACCCCGAGGCTACCTTCGCGGCAATGCGCAAACTCGACCTCGCCGTTCACATCGCGACCAAGCTCAACCGCTCGCATCTGCTGCTGGCCAGGCAGTCGTTCATCCTGCCATGTCTTGGGCGGACCGAGATCGACATGCAGGCCACCGGCCGGCAATCGGTCACGGTGGAAGATTCGATGTCAATGGTGCATGCGTCGCATGGCGGATTGAAGCCGGCTTCCGAGCGCCTGAAGTCCGAACCGGCCATCCTTGCCGGACTCGCCATGGCGACGTTGCCCAACACCAAGGTGCCCTGGACTGAGCTGATTGCAGACTACAACAGGATACGTGACGGCATCGAGGCTGTGTTTCCGGACTTTGCCGATTTCAACAACCGCATCAAGCATCCCGGCGGCTTCCGGCTCCATGTCGCGGCTTCGGAACGCGAATGGCGGACAGCGAGCAAGAAAGCCAATTTCCTAGTCTATCCCGGCGTCGAGGAAGATCCGCCCGCCGAGAATACACTGACGCTCACCACGATCCGCAGCCACGACCAATACAATACGACGATGTACGGGCTGAATGACCGCTACCGCGGTATCAAGGGACGTCGTGACGTGATCTTCGTCAACGAGCGCGACCTCACGACGCGCGGACTGGCCCATGGCGACCGCATCGACGTCAGGGTTGTCGATGCTCGGGGCGATTCAGCCGCCGGAGAACGCATGATGCGCGGCCTGACGGCTGTTGCCTACAGCATCGCGGAAGGTTCGGTTGCGGCCTATTATCCCGAGGCTAATGCCCTGGTCGCGCTCGATCACTACGACACGAAATCCGGAACGCCGTCGTACAAATCGGTGCCGGTACAGATCCGGGCCGCCGATACGCGATAATCTTTCGAACTAAAGCTGAGCTTCGATAGCCGCTTTATCTATCACCGACCATACCTGTACGATCTTTTCACTGCGAAATTCGTAAATCACGTTCTCGGCGAAGGAAACTCTCTTCCCACTGACCTGGAGGCCAAGGAACGTTCCCTTTGGAGTACAGTCGAAAGCCAGCCGGCTCGCTATATACGGTGGATCGGAAAGCAACAGCTCGATGCTGAAATAAAGGTCGGGAATTTCATCAAAGTCCCTCTGCAACATTTCGAGATAACCTGACAGCCCGATCTGACGATCGTTGTGGATCACTTCATCATCAACGAACTGTCCGAGTTTCGGCCAATCCTGTTTGTTCAGGCATGCAATGTAGTCCCTGTAGATGTCGGAGAGCTCGGTTTTAATCACGGCCATGCCCCCATCCTGAGCCCAGCTAGACTAGCCGCCGATCAGCGCCCGGAATACCCGGCGCACTTCGGTCTGGGTCTCCTTTACGCGGGCCTCGAGCGAGGAAAAGTCCGGCGCGTCGCCCGCCCTCGCCAACACGCGCAAGAGATCCTCTCCTGCGGTTTCCGGCTTGAATCCTTCGCTGACACAGAGCCGCAGGATCTGCGTCAGGTCATGATAAAGCCGGGCAGCCGCACGCAAGACTTCCGCATCCGGTTGCGGCAGCACGCCGAGCCGCGCTGCATTGTCGAGCACATGCAATGTACTGACATCGAGGATGTCGGGCTTGTCGGCGGCGTGAACAAGCTGGAGATATTGCGCGATGAAGTCGATATCGACCATGCCGCCGGCGGCATATTTCAGGTCCCAGACGTCGTCCTCGCCCTTCTCCAGCGCGATGGCACGGCGCATGTCGGCGACGTCGGCGGCGGTGCTGGCGCGGTCGCGCCGCCGCGTCAACACGCCGCGAATGATGTTCTCGATCCGGCTTCGAAGTTCCGGCGGCGACGAAATCACCCGGGCGCGGGTCAGCGCCATGTGCTCCCAGGTCCAGGCCTCGCGTTCCTGATAGCCCGCGAATGAATCGATCCGTGAAGCAACCGGCCCGGCCCGGCCGGATGGCCGCAGCCGCATGTCGACCTCATAGAGCACGCCGTAATTGGTTCGCGTCGTAAACGCGCTGATCAGCCGCTGGGTCAAGCGCGCGAAATACTGCGCGCCGTGCAGCGAGCGCGGCCCGTCGGAGTCCGGATGCTCGGCGTCGAAATCATAGAGCAGGATCAGATCGAGATCGGATGAAGCGGTCATCTCGCGGCTGCCGAGCCTTCCCATCGCGACGATCGCGGTCTGCTGGCTCCTGATCCGGCCGTACTGGGCGGCAAACTGGTCGGTGACCAGACCATGCACGGTACCGACAATGCCCTCGGCGACATCGGCAAAGGCGACGCTGGCCTGTTGGGCGGAAACCGTGCCGGAAAGGATCCGCGTACCGATCAGGAACAGGCTTTCCTGGCCGAACAACCGCAGCCGGTCGAGAAACTCTTCGTAAGAATCCGCATCCTCCAGCGTCGCCGCCAGGCGTGCGGACAATTCGCGCTGGTCCGGCATCGCACCGAAGAAACGCGGATCGATCAATCCATCCATGATCTGCGGCTGGCGCGCCAGCATATCGCCAAGACGCGGCGCGGCGCCAAGGATCAGCGCCACCAATGCGACAAGCTCGCGGTTCTGACTGAGCAGGGAAATCAGCCGTCCGCCACGCTGCAACGCCGCGAGGAAATGGTCGAACGCCGTCACGGCATTGTCGGGATCTTCGGCATGGGCCAGTCCGTCGATCAATCCCGGCACGAATTCAATGAAAGCATTCCGGGTCGCCTCGACGCGAAGCGCGCGATAATCCCCGGTGACCCATTGCTGCACCGTCTTTGCCACCGCAACCGGCTTCTTGAAGCCGAGCGCGGCGAGATATTCGATCAGGCGCGGGTCATCCGGACCGGCGCGGTAATCGGTCGCCGGCAGCTTCTCGGTGCCGGCCGGGTCGCCTTCGAACAGTTTGCCGTAATGGCCCTGAACGATGTTGAGATGGCAGAGCAGATCGTCGGCGAAGGCGGCCCGGCTGTCGTAGCCAAAGAAATGCGCGAAGCGCTCCACCGCTTGCGTGTCGTCAGGCAAGGCATGGGTCTGCTCGTCGGCGACCATCTGCAATCGGTGCTCGACCCGCCGCAAAAACAGATAGGCCGCGGTGAGTTCGTCGCGCGCCTCGAAGGTGATCCAGTTGCTCGACGCCAGTACGTTCAAGGCCTCCAGCGTCGGACGCACCCGCAATTCCGGATGGCGGCCGCCGGCGATCAATTGCTGGGTCTGCGCGAAAAACTCGATTTCGCGGATGCCGCCGCGGCCGACCTTGACATTGTGGCCCTCGACCGCGATCTCGCTTTGCCCGCGATAGGTCTGCATCTGCCGCTTCATGTCGTGCACGTCGGCGAGTGCCGCGAAATCCAGATGCTTGCGCCAGACGAATGGAGCGATTTCGGCAGTCAGCGTTTCGCCGGTCTTGCGGTCGCCGGCGCAGGGCCGCGCCTTGATCATGGCGGCGCGTTCCCAGGTCCGCCCTTCCCGCTCATAATAATGCATCGCCGCCTCGATCGAGATCGCCACCTGCGTCGAGGCCGGATCTGGCCGCAGCCGCAGATCGACGCGAAACACGTAGCCGTCGCCGGTGCGCTGCTGCAACAGCCGCGACATGCCTTGCGTTACCCGCACGAAGAACGGTTGCGGCTCGATATCCGGCGCCAGCGTGGGCGCCGTGGGATCGAAGAACACGATCAGGTCGATGTCGCTGGAATAATTCAGTTCGCCCGCGCCCATCTTGCCCATCGCCAGCACCACAAGGCCGCTGTTTTCTTCTGGGTAGTCCAGATTGAGCGGCGACATCCTTCCGCGCGCCGCTTCCTGCCGCAGCAGGAAACGCAGCGCCGCCTGCACCGAAATGACCGCGACATCGGTAAGCGCTGCCGTCACCTGCATCACCGGCCAGACCCCGCCGATATCGCAAAGCGCGATCAGCAACGCCGCCTCCGACTTCATGCGGCGGAGCAGGCGCATCACGTCCGTTTCGTCCGATGCAGCCGACACGTCGCGGGATGTCTTGTCGATCAGCGAAGCAAGGTGCGCCTCCGGGTCGCATCCGAGCAAGCGGATCAGCCGCGCGACGTCGGCGCGTATCAGGTCGAACAGATAGGGCGAGAATTCCACGATGCCGAGCAAAATGGCTTTGCTGAACGGACGAGCCATGAGTTCGTCGATCGCAGCCGACTGCTCCGGCTCGAATTCGGCAAGCCAGTCACCCAGACGTTGTTCGGCATTACTGGAAGCGGAGACATGCGGTCCGTCCACGAACCGCGCGGCCAGACAGAGCTGTTCCGCGTTTCCCGGCGCGGAGGAATTCATGCGACCTTCTGTGGCACATCCTGCGTTTGAGCCGCAAGCCTGTCACTGGCCGCCGCCAGCGCCGGGATCGCCAGGGTTGCCGACAGTCCGGGGTGGGCATCGCCGAGCCTGAGTTCGCCGCCATGCAGCGTCGCTACCGCCGACGCCAGGCTCAACCCGAGGCCGGAACCCGGCTGGGTGCGGCTCGCCTCAAGCCGGACAAACCGCTCGACCGCATGTTTGCGGTCGCCCTCGGGAATCCCGGGCCCATGGTCACTGACGCTGAGCAGCACCTGATCGCCGTCGCGCCGCGCCTCGATCACAATCTCCTTGCCGATTGCGGCGGCGCCGGGCGGCTGGGCTTCCGGGACCGGCTTGCCATATTTGATTGCGTTCTCGACCAGGTTAGCCAGCGCCTGGCTGATCAATTCACGGTTGCCGTGTAGCGGCGCGGGCGAGGTCTTGACGCGCAGGGTCATGCCGTCGTCTTCGGCCAGCGGTTCATAGAGTTCGTGAATGCCGCGCGCGACCTCGGCGGCGTCGAAGTCATCCATATTGCCCCGCGCTTGCCCGGACTCGGCGCGCGCGATCATCAACAGTGCATTGAAGGTGCGAATCAGGCCATCGGATTCCTCGATGGTGCGTTCCAGCGCCGCACGATACTCCGCCTCGCTGCCGGAGCTGGCGAGCGCCTCCTCGGCGCGGTTGCGCAGCCGCGTCAGCGGCGTCTTCAGATCGTGGGCTATGTTGTCTGAAACTTCCTTCAGACCCATCATCAGGGCTTCGATCCGCTCCAGCATGGCATTGAGATTTTCCGCCAGACGGTCGAGTTCGTCGCCACTGCGCCCGACCGGCAGCCGGCCTGAAAGATCACCCGCCATGATGCGCTGGGTGGTGCCGGTCATCGCGTCGATACGCCGCAGCACGCGTCGGGCGACAAAAATGCCGCCGCCGATGCCGAGCACGATGACGACCAGCAGCGACCATTGCGCAGCTTTGGCGACAATGCCGAACAGCCGTTTCCGCTCTTCCAGGTCGCGCCCGATCAGAAGCCGGAAGCCGTTACTCAATTGGGTGACCCGCACCAGCGCGCGATGATTGGTGGTATCCTGATCGTCGAGCCGCCGATAGGCGGTCTCGGACCAGCCATTGGTCGCCATCACACCGGGCGCCAGCGAACCAACGTTGCCGCCGATCGCCTGACCGGTCGGAGTGGTCACGAGATAAAGATTGGCGCCCGGCCGAAGTGCGCGGTTCTCGATGGTAAACACCAACCCGCGCAGCCCACGACGCGCGAAGATGTCGCTGATCTCGCCAAACTCGGCGTTTACCGTAGTGGTGATCTGTTCGGTGATCAGCCGGCGGGTATTCCAGGCGAAATAGCCGAGCAGCGAAGCGGCAAACAGCGCGAACAAAAGCAGATAGACCAGCGTCAAACGGAACGCCGTGGTTCGGATCAGCTTGCCGAATGCCGTCACGGATACATCCCATGATGCATTTGAGGATACCGAGGTCCGTTCATTCCCCACTCTCCGGCGCCACCGGTCACATCCTTATGATGATGATTAAAATTCATTTTAAGAACGCATGCTCGTTTAGAGGGACCGCGGCGGTTACATCGGCTGGCACTGCACTCATCAAATCATTTGATCCAATGCCGGCAGGAGGCTGCCATGAAAATCCCGGTGCGAACAAGTTCCCATCCTTCGGTGACACATATCAGCGTCAATACAGGGCTCGATTATCATCAACTCGTCCAGTCGTTCGAACATTCGGTTGGACACTGGGATCGAGCTTCGGGAGAGTCCCTGGTAAAAGAGACGGCAGACTGGCCGAAGGTCGAGGCCGCCGTCGCAAAGGCCGGAGAGCCGGTCGGCCTGATGGCCTTCACGAAGATCGATCAGGGAAGATTGACCTCTCTCTCGGGCAAGGCAAAACGTTGCACGCTCTACCTCGTCGGCAACCCCGTGATCGCAAACCAGATCATCGACATCGATCTGCGCGGCAGCTTCTATGTTCCATTCCGGGTCGCGCTACACAGCGACGGCGGTGCAAACGACGGCATCCTTTCCTATGATCTTCCCTCGTCATTCCTGGCGGCGCTCGGCCGGTCCGAATTGACCGCGATCGGCCAATCGCTCGACGAAAAAATGGACAAGGTTATCGCAAACCTCGTCGCCGTTTCCGAGACCGCGCAATAGCGACCGAAACCAACTCTAGCGGATGCCGTCGCGGATCATGTATCCCGCGCCGCGAATGGTGTGGAGCAACGGCCGCTCGAAGCCCTTGTCGATCTTGGAGCGTAGCCGGGAGATGTGCACGTCGATCACGTTGGTCTGTGGATCGAAATGATAGTCCCAGACATTTTCCAGCAGCATGGTTCGCGTCACCACCTGCCCTGCATGCTTCATCAGATATTCCAGCAGCCGGAACTCGCGCGGCTGCAGGGTCAATTCATCCTTGCCGCGGATGACGCGGTGCGAAAGCCGGTCGAGCTCGAGATCGCCGACGCGATAGGTGGTCTCCTCGGCCGGCCCGCCATGGCGGCGCGACAGCACTTCGACCCGCGCCAGCAGTTCGGCGAATGAATAGGGCTTTGGCAGGTAGTCGTCGCCGCCGGCACGCAGGCCCTTGATGCGGTCATCGACCTGCCCGAGCGCCGAGAGAATGAGCGCCGGCGTACGATTGCCCTTCTCGCGCAAGGTGCCAATCACCGACAGCCCGTCGCGCTTCGGCAGCATGCGGTCGATCACCAGCACGTCATAGTCGCCGCTGTCGGCGAGCGACAAGCCTTCCTCGCCGTCGCTGGCGAGATCGGCGACATATCCAACTTCGCGAAACGCCTTCACCAGATAGTCGGCTGACTCGCGGTCGTCTTCAATGATCAAAAGGCGCATTTGGGGGGCGGTTGCGGTCAAGTGATTAGCTTTCTCTCACCATGGCGCGCCCTGCATCCTCATGCAAGGCGGGCTGAAGCCTTTCGATTAGGCGAAAAAGCGGGCGGTGAAGCTGGGGGACCTCACCGCCCTTTGACCTTCCGACGGAGGGGGGCGTATTCCACCGGAAGGCAGCTAAAAGGAGCGGGTTTTTGGGCCCGCTCCCCGGAAAGAGCCGTCGGCGGGGGCGACTAATGCCGGCGACACCCTCCATCTGGTAAGTCGTTCCTTGCTCAACCCTTGGCGAGCGGCACCGCGACGAAGCGCGAGGAACCGCCGCTCTTGATGCGCATCAGAACGCTGTTCTTGTTGTCGTTGCGCGCGGCAGTGATAGCCTCGCGCACATCCCCGGCATTGGTGACGTTCTTGCCGGCGACTTCGAGAATCACGTCGCCTTCCTTAAAGCCACGCTCCGCCGCCGCACTCTTCGGATCGACTCCGGTCACGACGACGCCATCCTTGCCGGCACCGGCGACGCTGTTGGCGGGCGCCAGACTGAGACCGAGCCTCGGCACGTCGGTGCCGCGGGTGGCGCCGCCCTGGTCGTTATTGTCGGTATCGGCCTTGGCTTCCACCGCGTTCGGCAACTGGCCGAGCGTGAGGTTGACGACCTTGTCCTGTCCCTTGTGAAGCACGTTCAGCTTCACCGCATTGCCCGGCGCCAGGCCGCCAATGGTGCGGGCGAGTTCGCGGGCATCCTTGACCGTCTCGCCATTGACGGCGGTGATCACGTCGCCGGACTCGATGCCAGCCTTGGCCGCCGGGCCGTTGGCCTGGGGTTCCGCAACCAGCGCGCCTTCCGCCTTCTTCAGGCCGAGGCTGTCGGCAATATCAGCGGTAACCGGCTGGATCTGGACGCCAATCCAGCCGCGGCTGACCGTGCCCTTGTCCTTGAGCTGGGCGATCACGTTCTTCACCGTCGATGCCGGGATCGAGAACGCGATGCCGACGCTGCCGCCGGACGGCGAATAGATCGCGGTGTTGACGCCCATTACCTCGCCTTCGGTATTGAAGGCCGGGCCGCCGGAGTTACCCTTGTTCACGGGTGCATCGATCTGGATGAAGTCATCGTACGGGCCATTGCCGATGTCACGGCCGCTCGCCGACACAATGCCGGCGGTCACCGTGCCGCCGAGGCCGAAGGGATTACCGACTGCCAGCACCCAATCGCCGATGCGGGGCTTGCTGTCCGAAAGCTTCGCGAACGGGAAGTTCGAGCCGCCTTCGACCTTGATCAGCGCGACGTCGGTGCGCGGATCGGTTCCGATCACCTTCGCGCTATACGTCTTGCCGTCGTCGGTCGTGACCTCGACCTTGTCGGCACCGTCGACGACGTGGTTGTTGGTGACGGCATAGCCATCAGCCGAAATGAAGAAGCCGGAACCCTGGCCGGTCACCGCACGACCGCGCGGGCCACCACGCATGCCCGGGGGCAAGCCGTCCGGTCCACCGAAGCGACGGAAGAAGCGTTCCATCGGGGAGCCCGGCTGGAACGGCGAATCATCGTTGTTGGCGCTGTCGTCCTTGGCGACCTTCTCGTGGATATTGACCTTGACCGAAATCACCGACGGCTTCACGCGCTCCACGATATCGGCAAACCCGACCGGTTGCGCGACCTTGCGGACTTCGTTGTTGACCTGCGCATGCGCCGGGCTGCTGAAGATGTCTACCGGTCCGGACGACGGACTGAAGCCATACACGGCTGCGCCGAGGCCTGCGACGACGGAGGCCATCAGCGCCAACTTGCGCGCGGAAAACAGCGAACGGCGCGGCGGCTGGTAAGATGGGAGAGATGAGAGATCGGTGGGACGGTCGGTCATTTAAAAAATCTCCAGAGCGTGAATCAGTGGTGCGGAGGGCAGGCACCGTACGAACCCAAACATGGGGATTTCCGCCTTACCGCGCGCTGGCGGGGGAATTAAACTTTTGTAATGATGGGATGAATGAATGCGGCAGTTTATCGCAGGGCGAAAACGGGATTATCGCAAACGAAATTCGCTTTGCCGCAGCGCTAAGCCGGCTTGTCCGGGGACGGTTCCGCCGACAGCAGCCGTTCCAGCCGCGCTTCTTCATCGGCAGTGAGTTGGAGCGGCGATTGATCGTCGGCGGCTGCGGATTTCGAGCGCCGCCGGCTATTCGCCCACAACGCCAGGCCGCCTGCCACCAACGCCAGCGGCGGCAACAGCCACAACAACAAGGTGTGAAGTTCGAAGCGCGGCTTGAGCAGAACGAATTCGCCATAGCGCGCCACCAGGAAATCGATCACCTGCCCATCGCTGTCGCCGGCCGCGATCCGTTCGCGCACCAGGAGCCGCAGGTCGCGCGCCAATGGCGCTTCGGAATCGTCGATCGACTGGTTCTGGCACACCATGCAACGCAGTTCGCGCGACAAGTCCCGCGCCCGCGCTTCCTTTGCCGGATCGGTCATGATCTCGTCGGGTAGAACCGCATGGGCCACCGGCGCGGAAAAAACCGCCATCAAGACCAATGAAATTGCAATCAGCTTCCGCATCTTTTCCCTCATCGCGAAGAGCATCCGAATGGATGTGTCTCGAAGGATGCCACACGACAAATTCATCCTTCGAGACGCGGCTGCGCGACTCCTCAGGATGAGGAAGAATTCACTCCGCCGGCTGCAATCCGCGCAACGCCTTCGCAGGCTTCGGCGCACCGACACGCAGCCGGCGGTCAGATAGCGACAGCGCGCCGCCGAGCGCCATCAGCACCGGGCCGAACCAGATCAGCAACACCAGCGGCTTGTGATAGATGCGCACCGCGATTGCGCCATCGGCGCTGATATCGCCGAGCGAGATATAAAGCTGGCTGGCGCCGCGCGTCAGCAACGCCGCCTCGGTGGTGGATGCTCCGCGGGTGGTGAAGTTACGTTTCGACGGCGTCATCGCACTGAGTTTCTGGCCATCGCGGCTGACCGTGAACTGCGCCAGCATCTCGCGAAAATTCGGTCCCTGCCGCTGCGTCACGCCGTCGAGCTTCAACTCGTAACCGGCGAGCTTGGCAACGTCATCTACCTTCATCGATCCGATATACTCGCTGTTCCACGTCGTCTCGCAGACGATCCCGATCAGGGCGACGCCAATGCCGGCATGCGCGAACGCCGTGCCCCAGGTCGAACGTGGCAACCCGCGCGCCCGCCGCGCCGCGATTCCAAGCGGCAGACGAAACAGCCCGGTGCGCTCGGCGAGGTCGCTCAACGCGCCTGCGATGACGAATACGGCAAGCCCGATCGCAAGCGGCGCAAAAGCGCTGCCGCCGCGCGTCCACGCCCACAGCACCGCGATCGCGATCAGCGCCGCGACGCCGGCCGCGGTCAGGCGTTGCGCCGCACCGAGCAGGTCGCCGCGCTTCCATGCCAGCAACGGCCCGAACGGCATGGCGATCATCAACGGCAGAAACAGCGGCGCGAAGGTCAGGTTGAAGAACGGCGCGCCGACCGAAATCTTGTCGCCGGTGATCACTTCCAGCGCCAGCGGATAGAGCGTCCCGATGAACACGGTCGCGCACGCCGTCGTGAGGAACAGGTTATTGAGGACCAGCGCGCCTTCGCGCGAGATCGGCGCAAATAGCCCGCCCTGCTTCAGCGCCGATGCGCGCCAGGCATAGAGCGAGAGACTGCCGCCGATGAAGATGCAGAGGATCAGCAGGATGAATACACCCCGCGTCGGATCGGTCGCGAACGCATGCACCGACGTCAGCACGCCCGAGCGCACCAGGAAGGTGCCGAGCAGCGACAGCGAGAATGTCAGGATCGCAAGCAGGATGGTCCAGACCTTGAGCGCATTGCGCTTTTCCATCACCAGCGCGGAATGCAATAGCGCGGTGCCGGCCAGCCACGGCATCAGCGAGGCGTTCTCGACCGGATCCCAGAACCACCAGCCGCCCCAGCCGAGTTCGTAATAGGCCCAGTAAGACCCCATCGCGATGCCGAGCGTGAGAAATATCCACGCCATCAGCGTCCACGGCCGCACCCAGCGCGCCCAGGCCGCGTCGATCCGGCCCTCGATCAGGGCTGCGACGGCGAAGGAAAACGAGATCGAGAATCCGACATAGCCGAGATAGAGCATCGGCGGATGTACGGCGAGGCCGATGTCCTGCAGCACCGGATTGAGGTCGCGGCCCTCGATCGGCGGATTGGCGATGCGCAGGAACGGGTTCGAGGTGAGCAGGATGAAAAGATAGAGGGCGCTGGCGATCCAGGCCTGCACCGCCAGCACATGCGCACGCAGCGACAGCGGCAGGTTGTTGCCGAACGCAGCGACGAGGCCGCCGAACAGCGCCAGGATCGACACCCACAGCAGCATCGAGCCTTCATGATTGCCCCAGACGCCGGTGACCTTGTAGATCAGCGGTTTCATCGAATGAGAATTCTCGAATACGTTGACCACGGAGAAATCCGAGGTGACGTGCAGCGTCACAAGCGCCACGAACGACGCCGCCACGAACAGCATTTGCATGAGCGCGGTCGAGCGCGCGACATTCATCAAAGCGGCATCGCGCCAGCGCGCACCGGCGATCGGAACCGTGGACTGGATCAGCGCCAAGGCCAGCGCGAGCACCAGCGCGTAATGTCCGGCTTCCGCGATCACTGCGAAACACCTCGCTTCGCCTGCAACGCATCTTGTGTGGCCTGCGACGTCTGCTCCGCGCCTGCCGGTCTGGCGTTATATTCCGGCTTCTTGCCGTAATCGTCTTTCCAGTGCCCCTGCTTCTTCAGGGCGTCCGCGACTTCCTTCGGCATGTAGGTCTCATCATGCTTGGCAAGCACGGTATCGGCCTTGAATACGCCCGAGGAGTCGAGCGCGCCCTCGGCGACCACGCCCTGCCCTTCGCGGAACAGGTCGGGAAGAATCCCCTTATAGGCCACCGGCAATGCGGCGCTGCCATCAGCAACCTCGAAGGTGACCGCAAGATTGTCGCCGCGCGTCAATGACCCCGGCTGCACCAGGCCCCCCAACCGGAAACGCTTGCCTGCGGGAATATGCTTCTCGGCCACCATCGAAGGCGTCGAGAAGAATACGATGGAATCGCGCATGGCATTGAGCACAAGCGCCACCGCGACTGCGAGCACCGCGAGCGCGCCGCCGATCATCGTTAAACGCCGCTGCTTGCGCGTCATGCGTAATCCCTGCTGTTGCGCATCGACCTGTTCATCCGTCGAGTCCGAGATTTTTCAGACCTTCGTTCAATTGCCGCAGCCGCTCGGCGTCATTGGCAACGGCCTGGCGGGCGTCGCTAAGCGCGCCCCTCGCTCTGTCGCGATCTCCCAGCACCATATAGGCACGCACCAGCCGCAGCCATCCCTCGACGTCATCACCATTTTGCTTCAAACGGCTGGCAAGGCGGTCGACCATGCCACGGATCATCGCGCTGCGGTCGGCCTCGTTCATGTCCTTGGCCGCGGCCACCGTCTCATCCGAGAGCGCCGGCGCAGGTGCGCCGCCGACGCGCACCAAAGCGGCCTGGACCAATGGACGCCACGGCGCATCGGCCGGCGCTTTTGCCAGCATCGCGCGCCAGATCGATGCGGCCTCGCTGGCGCGGCCGTCCTGTTCGGCGGCCAGTCCGAGGAAATAGCGCGCCTTGATTTCGTCCGCATTCAACGCGACGGCGCGCTCGAATTCGGCCTTGGCCTCGGCGGTGACGACGCCGCCGGCCGCAGCAGACAGCGTTTCGCCGAGATCGGCGCGGCGTTCGGCGCTGTCGCCATTATACTGGATCGAATTGCGATAGGCGCGGATGGCGTCATCGTACCGGCCGAGCCTCCCCAGCACCGGCGCCAGCACGGCCCAGCCACGGCCGTCGGTGGGATTTTTCTCCAGATGCGCCTCAACCTGCGCCACCAGATCGCCGAGCGGTTGCGTGGCGTCGGGCGCACGGGCGCGTTGCGCCAGCGGGAAATCGGCCAGTTGCGGCGACCCCAACGGAAGGTAAAATGCAACCGCCATAATCGGGAGTCCGACCAGGGCGACGACCGCCGCCACGCGGCGCAACCTGACATTCGACGCAACCGGCGGCTGCTCGCTATCCACTGCCGTCAGCAGGCGGCGGCTGATCTCGATGCGCGCGGCCTCGGCTTCGGGAGCCCCGATCAGCCCCGCAGCCGTGTCGCGATCGATCTCAGCTAGCTGATCCTTGTAGACCGCCGCCTCGGTGCCCTCGCTTTGCGGCCGGCTGACGCGGCTCAACGGCCAAAGCACGGCGAAAATCGCCGCGGCCGTCATCAGCGCGAACACAAACCACAAGGCCATCAAGCGAGTTCCGGTGGGACGGCGTCCATGCGGGAGCACCGATACGCCGCTTTACACCACAGGCGGTAAACCCAGCAATTGACAAATATCAGTGCGCAATTGTGGCCGGGAAATCACGAAAACCCAGAGAAAACGTGGCGTCAGCTCACGTAGAATTCGGCGCTCCGGGCCGCATCTTCGCCGTGCCCGTTCAGCGCCTTCAGGTAATAGCCGCCCGGTTTGACGGAATCCGGCAGCCTGATCCTCAATGAACCTGCCGGGGCCGGCGACGAAATCGTGGTCACGGGATCCAACAATTGTTGTCCGCTGGCCTTCTCGACCAGCACAACCTTGGCCTTGATCATGAGATTTCGATATCTCGCCGAGATAACGCGGTTCTCAAATTCAACGAAATTGATGACAGGCTTCATACCCGATAGGTACGTCCGGCATCGAGTTTAGTCAACTATAAATTGTAATGGTACCTTTCCACCACTTTTTTAACTGGCGCGAGAGGATTTGCGTTCGCCGGTCAGCGCGTTTTCGGCGGCCCTGCTCATCAGCGAGGCATAGTCGTGGCCGAACAGCACGTCACAGAAGCGGATCGCTGCCTTGACCTGCATTTGCCGATAGGCGCGCGCCTTGGCGTCGCCCCCGCGAAGCGATTGCACCAGCGCCTCGGTGGACTGTTCGACATAATGCTGGAGGTCCGAATAGGTCCGCAGCGTGACTTCGTTGATCGCGAGTTCGCTGGCATAGGTGCGGCATACCGCGACGAAATCGATCAAGGCAGCCGTTTCATCGACCTCACCGGCGTCGATCTTGGCGCTGGCGGAAATATCCTTGTCGGCACGCTGGCGCAGCAGGCGCCGCACGCGGCCCGGCACGCTGTCGATTTCCGATTGCAGGGCGTTGGAGATATCGGCCCGGATCGACGCCAGTTGCTTGCCCCAGGAAGAATCGTTGCGCAGGTCCAGTTCGGTCCGCAGGCCGCGCACGCCTTCATGGAGGGTCTTGAGCTGCTCGGTGACATTGTCGAAATGGCCGCGCCTGATATCCGCACGCAGGCAGGCAGCGAGATAGGACAGGTCGTGCAGCGCGATGGTGACCGCAACGCCATAGGGCGTAGCGGCGACGCGGATTTCATCGTCGGAGGCGGCCATCTTGATGGCGAGGCGGATGATCTGCCACGGCGCGGTCAGCCGCTGCATGATCAGCGACAGCGCGAACGGCAGCAATTGCGGCGTTTGCAGCGAGGGAACGTTGAGAGCGGCGGTCACCGAGGCGATCTGCGTATCCCCGAACATTCGCAAATAGCTGGGAAGGCGGCCACCGAGCGTGTCCAGCGCCTCGCGCGCCTGCAAGACCATGCCGATCGGCAGCAAGTCCTCGACCACATGGGGCCCGCCGATGCGCGCCAGCGCGCGCTGCTTGTCGTCGCCCGGCACGGGCATTGCGATCTTGCAGATCCCATTGGCTGCTGCGACCTGAAATTTACGGACCGCCACCTCGATATCGGACGCTCCACTTTCCCGTACCCGGGCCAGCGCCGCTTCGAATTCGCGAGCCTGTTCGGGCGCGCCGTCCCGGATCAGCCATTGCCACACCGGCGGCAGCGAGGCGCGGCGGACCTGTCCCGGCCGTATCGAAAAACTGCCATCGACGAGAAACGGTTCAAGCGGGCGGAACAGCAGCCGCGCCGGATCGTCGCTCCGCGGCCGTGCCTCCTCCTCTTCCGTGCCACGCACCACCTTGCGCAATTGCTCGAGTACCAGGGTGGCGACCTTGGTGTCTTCGCCGCGTTCGATGGCACGCTCGAACTCCCGCATCAGCAGCGCCTGCGATTGCGGCGGAAGCTGCACGAGATAATCCCTCAGCCGCTCGGTCGGTGTCTGGCTCATGCGCCCGGTAATTGCATGCTTGTCTCGCGTGAACGGCAAAGGCGTCCAGCCGCCATCATAAAAGCCCCGGCGTTAAGAAGTCGTTTAGGAACAATGAACCGCTGACTGTGGAGGCCGAAGCAGGCGCTCATCTGCAAGGCGGCTGACGTTAAGGCGAGATCCAGCCATCGACAAAGAATTAAATTGTCATTACAATATAGTTTCATGAAAATCGTCTGGGACGAACCGAAACGCCTGGCTAACCTGGACAAGCACGGCTTGGACTTCGCCGACCTTAACGAGACTTTTTTCGACAACGCCCTGGTCCTGCCCTCCTATAAAAAGCGCTGGCGAGGCATCGGCAAGACCATCCGCGGCGTGGTTGTTGTGGTGTTCGTTACCTTGGGCAAGGAGGCGGTCAGCATCATCAGCATGCGTCCGGCAAATAGGCACGAAAGGAAGCTCTATGCCGAATACTAAGAAAAAGAAGGGATACCGCGCCCGCGATCTGCGGGAGGTCAGCGATAACCCAGAGTTGACCAAGAAAGATTTCGCCAAAGCGAAGCCCTTTGCAGAGGTATTCCCGGAGCTCGCAGCCTCGATCCGGAGGGGACGTGGTCCGAACAAGGCGCCGACCAAAAAGCTGGTTTCGCTGCGGCTGTCCGGACAAGTGCTTGAGGCCTACAAGGCCAAGGGGCCGGGCTGGCAATCGCGGATCGATGCGGATTTGCGCCGCATCAACAAGATCAAGTGACTGTTTTGCGGCGAGACCGTCTCACACCCCCGGCAGCACCAATTCCGCCCGCAAGCCCCCGATCGGCGCGCTGGCGAGGGTAAGGCTGCCGCCGTACAGGGCCGCGAGATCGATCACGATCGACAGCCCCAGTCCCGATCCGGGCTTGGATTCGTCAAGCCGCTGGCCGCGGCGCGAGACTTGCGCGCGCTCGGCCGCCGACAGCCCGCGGCCGTCATCGTCCACGATGATTCGCAGCATCCGGCCGGTGCCGGGCTTGACCGGATGCTCGACCAGCACCTCGATGAACACCCGCGACGCCGCCCATTTGCAGGCATTGTCGACGAGGTTGCCGGCCATCTCCTCGAGATCCTGCCGTTCGCCGCGAAACTTCGCCTGTGTGTCGGCCTGGACCGCGATGGCGATGCCGCGGTCGCGATGGATCTTTTCCATGGTCCGGCGCAGCGCCTCGATCGCGGGCGCGACTTCGGTGACGGTGCCGACGACGGTGAGCCGCGCTGCGATGCGGGCGCGCTCCAGATGATGGGCGACCTGATCGCGCATGACATCGGCCTGCTCCAGCACCTTGGCCGTAAAGGGGTCGGGGGCATGCGTGGACGCTTCATTGACGATGACCGACAGCGGCGTCTTGATGGCATGCGCGAGATTGCCGACATGGGTACGGGCGCGCTCGACGATCTCGCGATTGGCGTCGATCAGCGCATTGGTCTCGCGCGCCAGGGGCGCGATCTCGACAGGGAATTCGCCCTCCAGTCGTTCGGCGCGGCCGGAGCGGATATCGGCGATAGCGTCTGAAATGCGCTTGAGCGGTGCGAGCCCGAAGCGGACCTGGAAGATGGTGGTCAGCAGCAGCACGGTGCCCAGCGCTGCGAAGGTGCCGCCGAGATAATAATCGAAGCTGCGGGTTTCATCGAAAATCTCGGTATCGTCGCCGGCCACGCTGACGAGATACTTGCCGTCGGCGCCAAGATCGACCGGCCGCTCCACCATCCTCAGGTTCTGGCCCTCGGGGCCATCGACATAGCCGAGGCGGACGCCGGCCGCGCTTAGATCGACGCCCTGCTCTTCGAGCTTCGGCAGCTTCTTGTCCCACAGCGATCGTGAGGCGCGTATCTGGGGCTTTTCGGTGTCGGTACGGATCACCTGCCAATACCAGCCGGACAGCGGCAGCTCGAACAGCGGTTCGCCGAGCGATTGAAACTGATCGGGGGTGTCGTCCGGGGTCGCGACCTCCGCGACAATGGTGCGCAGATAGAGATTGAGGCGGCGATCGAAGGCGCGTTCGGTCGCATCGCGATACACCGACGACAGCACGATGCCGGTGATGAGCAGAATGATCACCACCCATGCGGTCGCAGACAGGAACAGCCGGGTGGCGAGCGAACTGCCGCGCATCACACCACGATCCCGGAAAGCATGTCATCGGACAGCGGCCCGATCGACGGATGCCGGTTTTGGGACAAGATCATGCACGAACAAAAGGATAGACTTGGCGCCTGATCAATAGCTTTCATCAAGCGCCCGGCGGTGGCGGCGTCAGCAGATAGCCAAGCCCCCGCACGGTCTGGATGATGTCGACATCGAGCTTCTTGCGGATACGTCCGACAAACACTTCGATGGTATTGGAGTCGCGGTCGAAATCCTGGTCGTAGAGGTGCTCGACCAGTTCAGTGCGCGACACCACGCGGCCGGTATGATGCATGAGATACGCCAGCAGCCGGTACTCGTGCGACGTCATCTTGACCGGATTACCTGATACGCTGACCCGGCCGGTCCTGGTATCCAGCGAGACCGGCCCGCAGGTCAGTTCCGATTGGGCATGGCCGGTGGAGCGGCGCAGCAGTGCGCGGATCCGGGCCAGGATTTCCTCGAGATGAAACGGTTTTGCGACATAGTCGTCGGCGCCGGCGTCGAAACCCTGCACCTTGTCGCTCCAGCGGTCGCGCGCGGTGAGGATCAGCACCGGCATCGCGCGCCCGTTGCGCCGCCAGGCTTCCAGCACGGAAATACCGTCCATCTTCGGCAGGCCGATATCGAGCACCACGGCGTCGTAGGGTTCGCTGTCGCCGAGGAAATGCCCCTCCTCGCCGTCGAACGCGCGATCGACCACATACCCGGCGTCGGTCAGCGCGGTCGTCAGCTGCCGGTTGAGATCCGGATCGTCTTCAACGACGAGCAGGCGCAAGCTGGTCTCCAAACGTGAGCCGCACAATATCCGCCGTTAAGATGAGGCCCACGGGCGTGAACGGGCAATGAACAGGGCGCATCGCGGAAGGTTACTTTTTCGTCAGAACCAACCGGTGCAACGCGTAACACGCCGAATCGAAAGCCCCAAGGGGCCGCATGTGGCGCGCGACTGGCACTGCCCTGGGTTCATAGCCCCAGCACGAAGAGGCCGCGCTTCGCAGCCTGCCTCATCTTGCCCAGCCAGAGCAAGCGAGCCCGCGGCAACGCCACCGATCCCGCTCAGGTGCGGAAGAATACGAACCAGACCACCCCGAGGATCAGCACCGCGAGGCCCGTTGAAATCGTCAGGAGGGCGAGCACCGACGGGCCCGGTTCCGCCTGACGCGCTTCGGTCGGGGTTTCGACAATCTGACCGTGTCGTTGTGTTGCCATGGTGACCTCGTTCCTGAGGGCCGGAAATGCCTTGCCGTGCCCTTATCGAAGCAACGTATGATCGGGAATGATGTTCCGGGCCAAGGCGGCTGCGTTATCAGCTCGTGGCGGCGCATGACGGACAATACCCGCCGCGCCGGCACAGTTAACGCCGTTGCGAGATTCCCCGCCCGGCTTGCTTTGAAACCGGGTTTGGCGGTGGTATCCTTAACGGTCGCCTGTTGCGTTTTCGGAGTATGCCATGGCCCCCCGCGCCAACTGGAAGGGTTTTTTGCGCCTTTCGCTCGTGACCTGTCCGGTCGCCCTGTACCCGGCGACGTCGGATACCGAGAAGGTCTCTTTCAACCAGATCAACCGCAAGACCGGCCACCGCATCAAATATGCCAAGGTCGATGCCGACACCGGCGAGGAAGTCGCCGCCGAAGACATCATGAAGGGCTACAAGGTCGACACCGACACCTATATCGAGGTGTCGAAGGACGAACTCGATGACCTCGCGCTGGAATCGACGCGCACCATCGAAATCGACGAGTTCGTGCCGAAGACCGACATCGACAGCCGCTATCTGATCCGTCCTTATTACCTCGTGCCCGACGGCAAGGTCGGCCATGACGCTTTCGCGGTGATCCGCGAAATCATCCGCAGCATGAACAAGGTCGCGATCGGCCGCGTGGTCCTGACCAACCGCGAGCACATCATTGCGCTCGAGCCGCTCGACAACGGCCTGATGGGAACGCTGCTGCGCTATCCCTACGAGGTGCGCAACGAGAAGGAATATTTCGACGACATCCAGGACGTCAAAATCACCAAGGACATGCTGGATCTTGCCAAGCACATCGTCGAGCAGAAATCCGGATCGTTCGAGCCCGGACAGTTCGAGGACCGCTACGAATCGGCACTGATCGATCTCATCAACCAAAAGCGCAACGGCTTGAAAACCACCGCAAAGTCGACACCGAAGAGCGGCGGTAATGTCATCAACCTGATGGACGCGCTCAAGCGCAGCCTCGCCAGCGAGAAGCAGTCCGCCCCCGCCGCCAAAGGCAAGAAGCCGCGAAAGGCCGCCGCCGGCCAGCGCGAAATGCTGCTGCCGATCAGCGGCAGCGGCAAGCGCGCCGCCAAGGAAGACCCGAAAGTGCAAGAGCCGAAGAAGGCCGAGAAACCGGTACGCGCCCCGGCCCGGTCGAAGAAGGCCGGATAGCCTGCACGAGCGCCTGGGGCAGCATCGGATGATTTCGCCCCTGCATCACGCGGTTCCGCCGTCAGCGCCACGCGCGAGCTGAGATGCCGTGGTCGACGCCGTTCGATGAGCCGATCCGCCTGCGCCGGGGCCGCAAGCTCACGACGCTCCAGCATGCCGCCGATTACATCATGACGCTGCCGGAAGACGTGCAGCAGCAGGAGCGCTGGCAGGTCGCGGTCGAGAACCTGATCAACGCTGCGGAGATCGGCGGCGGCTGGCTGATGTTTGCCCGGATCGGGATGCTGCGCGCGCTGAATGGCGATGCGCGAAAGCAATAAAGCCGCAGGCCGCGCGGCTACTTCAGCGACGTATTCACCTCAGTGAATTTGGTGTTCAGCGTGCTGCCGATGCCGTTGACGGCGACAACGATCACAATGCTGAGGCCAGCCGCGATCAGGCAATATTCGATCGCGGTCGCGCCCGATTGGTCGTCGAGGAACTTTGAAAATAACTGCCGCATCCAAAACTCCTGTCGACGCCCGGCGTCATGGCAATCGGCCGCAATGTAGGTCGCAATGGTTGTCGGCTGATTGACGGACAGGCTTAACGAGCGGTTAAATCCGTCGCCGGCCTATGCAAAATGCATAGACAAAACCGTGCGTCGTCTCGCCAAGCGAGCCGGGGCCCTTCCGGCGCCGGTAGTCATACGGCTTCAAAAATTTACTTCCGGTTTTGGCTGAACCTTACATGGTCGCCGGGTGGTTTCGCCTGGGAGTTGAACCAACATGCCGGCGCAGGAGCGGCAATCGAGAAAGAACTATATCGGCATTGTCTGCGACAATGCCGATGAGCAACGCGCCATTGAATCGGTGTCGAGGTCCGATCGCTTCGTCCAAGACTACGTTCTTTCCTTGCTAGGCGCGTTATGGAGCCGCCATCGCGACGTGAATTGGTCTTCATCGCCGGTGCGCGATTGCGGGCCGGTCACGACCAGAAATTACGCCGGGCGCGAAACTGCAGCGATACCGCGTTCTGATCCTTGAACTCATACCATGACCTGGGTCAAACGGGGTCCGGACGAACGAGCCTAGGGTTTGCATATTCGCATACACCGGCTTTGAAAAAATGAACCTTGTCGACAGATCCCGCCCCGCACTCAAGATTCGAAGCGTCAATCTGGATACGGGACGTGAGAATGTCGTGGTCATTTCACGGCAGTCAAAAGCGCTACGCCCCGAAATCTTCCGGGGATTTAGCCGGGTCGAACTCCGTCGGAACTCCAAGGTCCTGCTTGCCACTCTCCTCATTACCGACGACGACAGCCTAGTGGGCCCCGATGAGATCGGCCTTTCAGAACCGGCGTTACGGCGTTTCGCCGAGTCTGCCGGCGCCACGGTGACGGTAACGCCCGCCGCTCCACCCGCGAGCCTCGACGCGGTCCGCGCAAAAATCCGCGGCCGGACGTTGGCTCCCCCGGAAATAGACGCGATCGTCGATGATCTCACCCATTATCGCTACTCCGACATGGAGATCGCCGCGTTCCTGATCAGTTCCGCCAGCTTCATGACCAGCGACGAGTTGATCGCCCTCACCCGGGCAATGGCCCAGGCGGGAACGCAGCTCAGATGGAACAACCCTATCGTCGTCGACAAGCATTGCATCGGGGGAATCCCGGGCAATCGCACATCGATGATCGTGGTGCCAATCGTGGCCGCCCACGGACTTCCTATCCCCAAGACCTCTTCACGAGCCATTACATCTCCGGCGGGCACGGCCGACACGATGGAAGTACTCGCCCAGGTAAATTTGGGCGCCGAGGAAATGAAAGCGGTCGTCGCGGCGTGCAACGGCTGCCTGGTTTGGGGCGGCCACGTAAATCTGTCGCCGGCCGACGACATATTGATTTCCGTGGAGCGGCCGCTGAGCCTCGATACGCGCGAGCAGATGGTTGCTTCGATCATGTCAAAGAAGCTCGCCGCGGGTTCGACGCATCTCCTGATCGATCTGCCGGTTGGCCCCTCGGCCAAGCTCACCAACGGCACGGAGGCAATGCGGCTGCGCAAACTGTTCGAGTTCGTCGGCGATCATTTCGGCATCGCGGTCGAGGTGATCACAACGGATGGACGGCAGCCGATCGGAAACGGCATCGGCCCTGTTCTCGAAGCCCAGGACGTCATGGCCGTTCTGGGCAACGATCCCGCCGCGCCCGCGGATTTGCGCGAAAAGTCGCTGCGGCTTGCCGCGCATTTGCTCGAATATGATCCGAAGCTGCGTGGCGGCGCGGGTTACGCGCGAGCCCGCGAATTACTCGAAACCGGAGCCGCGCTGCGGCAAATGCAAAAGATCATCGACGCGCAAGGCCCTTCAAACTGCCGTACCGACCTGGGGAATCTGACATTCGACGTGATGGCCGAAAGCGATGGCTTTGTTGCCGGCATTGACTGCCTGCAATTGAACCGGCTCGCGCGAACCGCCGGCGCCCCTCTCGACAAAGGCGCGGGGATCAAACTGTTCAAGAAACTCGGCGATCATGTCGAGGCCGGCGAGCCGCTCTACCGCATCTATGCCTTCGACCAGCCGGAGTGCGATCTGGCGGCAGCCAGTGCGAAGGGCGCAACCGGCTATGCGATCGAGAAGCATCTCCCTCCTGGCGGAGAAATGCGGTGAGCAAGGCCACCATTCAAAGCCTGCCTTCCTGCGTTGGCGAAGCGAAGCGCCTGGCGGCGCTGCTTGGCCTGCCGCTGCAGGAGATTGCATTACATCGCTTTCCCGACCGGGAAATGCGTGTGACGGTCGGCCGGGCGGCGTCGACAACGATCCTCTACGCCTCGCTCGACCAGCCCAACGAAAAGCTCATTGCCATTCTGTTCGCCGCGGAGGCGCTGCGACGCACTGGAGCAAAGCGGCTCGTTCTGCTGGCGCCGTACCTTTGTTACATGCGCCAGGACACAGCGTTCAGCCAAGGCGAAGCGATCAGCCAGAGAGCCGTCGGCCAACTTCTTGCTGGAATCATGGATCGCGTCATCACGGTCGATACCCATCTGCATCGCACGACGGACATAAGGATGGTCTTCCCCGGCATCGAGGCCGACAACCTGTCGGCCATGCCGGCGATCGCAAACGCATTGCGTACAGCGGGAATGGACCCGACAACCATCGTGGCCGGTCCCGACGCGGAGTCGGGGCCCTGGGTGAGCGATCTTTCCGGTCGACTGGGCCTGGCGCAGGTCGTTGCGCGAAAGATCCGTCGCGGCGACCGCTCGGTCCAGATCGAGTTTCCGGATCCGGCATCGATCGCAGGCCGCCCGATTCTGCTGGTCGACGATATCGTCTCCTCAGGAGGCACGCTGGTCGCCTGCGCGAAGGCGCTCAAAGCCGCGGGCGCCGAGGCAATCGACGCCGTCATCACGCACGCGCTGTTTCCAGCTGAACTTGCCGCCGAATTTGCGGGCGCAGGCATTCGCTCCATCCGATCAACATGCAGCGTGCCGCATCCCACCAATGCCATCCCCCTCGACGCGCTGTTCGCGAACGCTTTGCGAAGCGAGATCGACGGCTGAAATCTTCCGGAGATTCACCTATGAGCGTAACCGTTCGATTTTGCGGCGCAGCACACACCGTGACCGGGTCGTGCTACCTGATCGAAGCGCCGTCCGGGCGTTTCCTGATCGACTGCGGTCTCTTCCAGGGTCAGAAGACGCTGAAGGAGCTCAATTATGGCGCCTTCCCCTTCCGCCCCGCCGACATCGATATCGTTCTTCTGACGCATGCTCATATCGACCATAGCGGCCTGCTGCCGAAATTGATCCGCGAAGGGTTCTCTGGAAGGATCGTTGCGACGCGAGGCACGATCGATCTGTGTTCTTACATGCTGCCGGATGCCGGGAGTATCCAGGAGTCGGAGGTTGCGGCCCTCAACCGGCGAAATACCGCACGAGGGCGATCCGAAGTTAGTCCGATCTACACTCAGGCTGACGCCATCGCCTCGCTGCAATCGTTTCAGCCGGTCGAATACGAAACCTGGATCGAGGTGGTACCCGGCGTCCGCGCGCGCTACTGGAACGCCGGCCACCTGCTCGGCTCGGCCTCGATCGAACTCGAGTTCGAAGGTGAAGGCTCATCCGGCCAAGCCCTTCGCCTGCTCGCTTCCGGCGATGTCGGTCCGGATGCAAAACTGCTCCAGCCAGATCCGAAGGCGCCAGCGGGCTTCGACTATGTTATTTCGGAATCAACCTATGGCGACAGGATTCGCATACCAACGACGCCGCGGGAACGCCGTCAGCGCCTCGCGGCCGAGGTACGCGACGCCGCAGCAGCAAAGGGCGCCCTGGTCATTCCCGCCTTCGCTGTCGAACGCACGCAGGAATTGATTGTCGACCTGGTCGATCTGATGAACCGCGACGAGGTGCCCGCTGCGCCGATATTTCTCGATTCTCCCTTGGCCATCCGCGCAACTGAAGTGTTTCGGAAGCACGCCGCCAGCCTCGATCAAGATATCGACGTGAACCGCTTGTTCAACTCGCCGCATCTCCGATTCACCGAGACGGTGGAAGAAAGCAAAGCCATCGCGAAACTGACCGGCTTTCACATCATTATTGCGGCGAGCGGAATGTGCGACGCCGGCCGGATTCGACATCACCTCAAACGCTGGTTGTGGAACAGCCGTGGCACCGTGCTTCTGGTCGGCTATCAGGCTCACGGCACCCTTGGCCGCTTTCTCCAGGACGGTGCCAAGGCGGTACGGATCCAGGGCGACGAGATCAAGGTGGCAGCGCGCATCCGCATGATCGACGAATATTCAGGCCATGCCGACGGTTCCGAAATCGCCCGATGGATCGCAGCCCGCCGGCCGATTGAACGGGGGTTATTCCTCGTCCACGGCGAGGAGCCGGCGATTGCCGGCCTCGCCGATCGTGTCGCGGAGCGAATCATCCCGGCCGCCAAGGTTTTTCAGCCGCTTCTGGATGACACTTACGAACTCTCGACTGCTGCACCCAGGCTGGTCGACGCGACCCATCGTCGGAGGCTTGCACCGGAAGCCGTGACGCACCTCGACTGGCATAACGACATGTCCAAACTTGTGCTCGATATCAATGATCAGATCGAGGCCGCTGCCGATGACCGCGCGCGCGGCGTCATCATCCGGCGGCTAAGACGGGCGCTGGAAGGCTCCGGCTAACCTGCCGCTATGTGAGGCGCCCCAACCCGGGCGCCGAACCTGCCCAGCCGTGCCCGACGCAGGGCAACATTTCTAGATGCATATCAGAGCTTCCCGCCGGAGGCGGCGCCAGCGCTTTACCGATCGATCGATTCCTGTTCCAACTACCCGCATAGGCCGAGCCCAACATCGGCCAGCTCTGGGAAGGAACGATCATGAAACTCGGCACTGCCATTGCAGAAATCATGAGGCGCGAAGGTATCGAGATTCTTTGCGGCTATCCGGTCAACCATCTGATTGAATATGCAGCCAACGCCGATATCCGCCCCGTGATGGTGCGGCAGGAGCGGATCGGATTGCACATGGCGGACGCCATTTCCCGGGTCACCTCGGGCCGCAGCATCGGCGCTTTCTGCATGCAGCACGGTCCGGGCGCGGAAAACGCCATGGGCGGCGTCGCGCAATGCTACGGCGAGTCGGTGCCGGTGCTGGTGTTGCCGATGGGCTATCCGCGACGGCTCGCCAATATCGAGCCGAACTTCAATTCCAGCCAGGCTATGAAGGCCTTTTCAAAATCTTCCGAGCCGATCAACATCGCCGCCGAAGTCGGCAACATCCTCCGACGCGCCTTCACCAAACTGAAGAACGGCCGCGGCGGACCCGTGATCGTCGAGATCCCATCCGACATGTGGAACGAGGAAGTGCCGGAGCCGCTGAACTATACGCCGGTGCTGCGCACCCGTTACGGCGCCGATCCCGTGCATGTGAAAGAAGCGGCTGACCTATTGATGTCAGCCAAACGACCGGTGATCTATGCCGGCCAGGGCGTGCATTACGCGAAAGCCTGGCCGCAGTTGAAACGGCTGGCGGAGCGGCTCGCGATCCCCGTCACCACCAGCCTCGGCGGCAAGTCGTCGTTTCCGGAGACGCATCCGCTGTCGCTCGGCTCGGGTGGCCTGGCCGTACCGCGCGCGGTGCCGAAATTCCTCGGCGAAGCCGACGTCATCTTCGGCATCGGCTGCTCGTTCACGGAGACCTCGTTCGGCATCGCCATGCCCAAGGGCAAGACTTTTATTCACTCGACGCTGGACCCCGCGCATCTCAACAAGGATGTCGAAGCCACCATCGGACTGGTGGGCGATGCGGGGCTGGTGCTCGACGCACTGCTGGAAGAAATCGGCAAGACCGTCACGTCGGATCGCGATGCGGGCACGGTGGCCGCCGAGATCGCCGCCTCGCACAAGGAATGGCTGGCCAAATGGATGCCGAAGCTGACCCACAAGGACGCACCGCTCAATCCCTACCGGGTGCTGTGGGATCTGCAGCACACGGTCGACATCAAGAACACCATCATCACCCATGATGCCGGCAGTCCGCGCGACCAGCTATCGCCGTTCTGGAAAGCGGTCGAACCGTTGTCCTATATCGGCTGGGGCAAGACCACCCAGCTCGGCTACGGACTGGGATTGGCGATGGGCGCCAAGCTGGCAAAACCCGACAAGCTCTGCATCAATGTCTGGGGCGACGCCGCAATCGGTTTTACAGGCATGGACTTCGAGACCGCGGTGCGCGAGCGCATCCCGATCATGTCGATCCTGTTGAACAATTTCAGCATGGCTATCGAACTGAAGGTGATGCCGATCTCGACGGAGAAATATCGCTCGACCGACATCTCCGGCGACTACGCCGCGATGGCGCGTGCCTTCGGCGGCTACGGCGAGCGCGTGACCAAACCGGAAGACATCATCCCCGCCATCCAGCGCGGGATCCAGAAGACCAAAGAAGGCATCCCGGTGCTGCTGGAATTCATCACCAGCAAGGAGACGGAGGTATCGCGACCGGGTACTTGAATCGCGCAAGGCCCCAATCCATTAAGCTTCCCGCGCAGCAAAAAGCATCTCAGGACGCTAGCTGGGGCGCGCCCCCAACGGAATAATCCATTATGATGGGCGAAACGCCCGGAAGGGCCTCGCCTTGAACCTGGGCTCCCCGCCGCGAGGCGCGGAGCGAATGGATTGGTTGAATGACGGCGCTATCCCCCGATGCGGTGGCCACTCTTAAGCAGGTGATTGCCGACCTTGAGCAAAAGCTTCAGGCAAGCCGCGTTGAGCGCGACGACGCGATCAAATCGCAGGCCGCAGCTGCGATCGAGAACACCCAGCTGCAGAACGCGCTGAGCATCGCGCGGGACCGCCAGAATGCCAGTGCCGACATCCTGCGCACCATTGCGAACGTGTCCGGCGACGCCGAGCAGTCGTTGCAACGGATCGCCGAGATCACCGCGCGCCTGTTCGGCGCTCCGAGCGTCACCATCCAGATCGCTGAAGGCGACGGGTGGAGCCATACGATCCGCTTCGGTGACAACGCGAAACGTGTCGGCGCCACGGTTCCGGTGAATCAGCTGCGGATTGGCGGCAGGAACATGCCGGGTACGATCGTTGCCGAGAATCGCCAGATCCACGTTCCCGATCTCGACAATGTCGATCCCGCCATCGCCGATTGGCCCGGCCTGCCGCCGTCGCGTGCGGCTGGTACCCGCACGATGGCCGGCACGCCGCTTCGACGCGAGGGCAAGGCGATCGGCGTTCTCATTGTCTACCTCAACCGGCTGGCGCCGTTCACCGACGAGGAACTCGCGCTGCAGCAAAGCTTCGCCGATCAGGCTGCGATTGCGATCGAGAACGCGCGGCTGTTCAATGAAGTGCAGCGACGCACCGCCGACCTGACTGAAGCGCTTCAACAGCAGACCGCGACCGCCGAGGTGCTCAAGGTCATCAGCCGCTCCGCGTTCGATCTGCAGAAGGTCCTCGACACGCTTTCGGAGTCGGCGGCTCGCCTGTGCGAGGCCGACATCGTTGTCATCCATCGCAGTGTCGGTGAGGGTTTTCGAGGCGCGGCGAGTTTCGGTCTGCCCGAGGATCAACACCGCGCCGTGATGGAGATCGATCACAAGCCCGGCCGCGGGTCGCTCGGCGCGCGTGTCCTGTTCGAAAATGCGCCCGTGCTTATCGATGATGCCGAAAACGACCCTGAATATACCTTCTCTTTCCAGCGCTGGGTCGGCATGCGAAGCATGATGGGAGTGCCGTTGCTGCGCGAGGGCGCCGCGATCGGCCTGCTGTTGCTCTTCCGCAGGAAAGTGCAGCCTTTCACCCAGCGGCATGTCGATCTTGCGATGACCTTCGCCGACCAGGCGGTGATCGCCATCGAGAACGTGCGGTTGTTCGACGAGGTGCAGCAGCGCACCAGGGAACTCGCCGCCTCGCTCGACGAACTGCGCACCGCGCAGGATCGCCTGGTGCAGACTGAAAAGCTGGCTTCGCTCGGCCAGCTCACTGCCGGCATCGCCCATGAAATCAAGAACCCGCTCAATTTCGTCAACAACTTTGCGGCGCTCTCGGCGGAGCTGACCGATGAACTGAACGACCTGCTCAAGCCCGTCCCGCTCGACGGCGCACTCCGGGCGGAGGCCGACGAACTGACGGGCATGCTGAAAGACAATCTTGTCAAAGTCGTCCAGCACGGCAAGCGCGCCGACTCTATCGTCAAGAACATGCTGCTGCATTCGCGCGAAGGTTCCGGCGACCACCGGCCGGCCGAAATCAATGCGCTGCTGGATGAGAGTCTCAACCTCGCCTATCATGGCGCACGTGCCGAGAAGCCGCAGTTCAACGTCACCCTGCAACGGGATTTCGATCCTGGCGCCGGCATGATCGAAGTGTTTCCACAGGAAATCACCCGCGTATTGCTGAACTTGATCGCCAACGGATTCTACGCGGCAGCCAAGCGCAAGGCCGAAGCTGCTGATTCGGGATTCGAGCCGGCGCTGCGCGTAACCACCCGGAATCTCGGTGACAGCGTCGAGATCCGGATCCGCGACAACGGCACCGGCATTCCGGCCGAGGTGAAGGAGAAGATGTTCAATCCGTTCTTTACGACGAAGCCCGCAGGCGAAGGCACCGGGCTTGGCCTCTCGATGAGCCATGACATCATCGTGAAACAACATGGTGGCACCATTGATGTCGAGACCGAGCTGGGCCAATTCACGGAGTTCACCATCGTCCTGCCGCGGGCGAGCAACCATCCCAATAAGGCTAGAGGTCAGACGTGAGCGTTTTGGTTCTTGTGGTCGATGACGAGCCCGATATCGAGGCACTGTTCCGTCAGCAATTCAGGCGGGACCTGCGTGCGCAACGCTTCGTGATGGACTTTGCGATTTCGGCGGCCGATGCGCTGGCGCGCGTCGCCGGCGCCATCGAACAGCCGCTGATCCTGATCCTGTCCGATATCAATATGCCCGGCATGACCGGGCTGGAAATGCTGCCCAAGGTCAGGGAATTGCGGCCTGACGTTCCCGTCATCATGATCACGGCCTACGGCGATGCCGACACCAAACGCAAGGCGATCGAAAGCGGTGCCAGCGGGCTATTGACCAAGCCGATCGACTTCACGCTGCTGCGGGAGGAAATCGATACACGGCTGCCGGAGGCGAGTTGAGTCTTTGTTTTGACGCGTTTTCTTTAAGCGAACCGGTATCCACGCCGGATCGCGTCCGGGACAAGCTTTCGCTCGAAAACGCGATCGCTCACGGCTTGAAGAATGCGGGATCGTTGAGCGCCTTGATCATGGTGTCCACCATGTCGGCGGCGCCGTGGTCCTCGCGCTGGTCCAAGAGCTCCCACATCTTGCGCAAATTGGCGCGCATCGGCGCCTTCAACGAAGGATCGCGCTCGATTAGCGTCCGCGCGATGCAGAAGGCGATGCCCTCGGCGCCCATCCGTGTCTGCTCGATGCTGGGTTTGCTCATGGCCGATTCCTTCGGATGTCTGATTCGCTGGCGCCGCTGTTAGATCAAATCGCGGCGCATGGATAGGCAGAAGGCCAAACAGGCCCATCCTATTCCGCCATTTCTGCCGGCGTCGCCGGGCCGGCCAGCGGCCTCTCTTCCATCAGGATCATGCACAGCGTGGCGCAGGCGAGCATGGCGGCGGCGGCGCCGAAGACATACCGGAATGCTGCGATCATATCAGCCGGCGGAATCGAATTCACGGGGCCGTGATGTTCGCCGGTCAGCGAGATATCCGCACCCAGCGCCATCAACAGGATCGCGGTGAACGCCGCCACCGTGAACGACGCCATCATCGCGCGGAAGAAATTCATTGCGCCGGTCACGGTGCCGACCTGCGACCGCGCCACCGAATTTTGCAGCGAGACCACGCTGACCGGGAATGTCGTGCCGAGGCCAAGCGCAAATACCGAGAGCCAGACCAGTAATCCCCACAACGGCAGCGTGGTGAGCGCGAGCGCGCAGGCCGACAATGCGGCAACCGACGTCCCGATGATTGCGACGCGCTTGTAGTGCTTGGCGCGCGACATGGTCCGGCCGGCAATCGCGGAGCCGAAGGTCACGATGGCCGCGAGCGGAATCAGCGCAAGCCCCGCCTCGCTGGCGCTGAGATGATAAACCACCTCGTAATACAGCGGCAGGTGGACGGTCAGCCCGAGCATCGCGCCCAGCGAACAGCCGCCGGCGGCCATCGCATAAGGCGCTACCGATCCCCCCATCAGCGACAGCGGCAGGAATGGTTCATCGGCATTGCGGGCATGCCAGACAAAGCCGAACGCCAGCGCGACCGACGCGCCGATCATCGCCATGATCGTCGGCGACAGCCAGGGATAACGGTTGCCGCCCCAGGTCAGCACCAGCATGAACACCACTGCAGCCGCCATCAGCAAGATGCCGCCAAGCCAGTCGACCTTGCGCATGCGATGAAATACCGGGATCTTGCCCATCTTCGGCAGCAGCAACGCCAGCGATGCCAGGCCGAGCGGCACGTTGATCCAGAAGATCATCGACCAGTGCAGATGCTCGGCGAATACACCGCCGATGACAGGGCCGCCGATGCCCGCGGCCATCCAGACGGCGCTGAAATAGGCCTGATACTGGCCGCGCTCGCGCGGCGTCACCACGTCGGAAATCACGGTCTGCACGATCGGCATGATGCCTCCGCCACCGAGCCCTTGCAGGCCGCGCGCCAGAATCAGCACCGGCATGTTCGGCGCCAGCGCGCACAGGATCGAACCCGCGATGAACAGGCTTAGCGCCGCGATGATCATGGCGCGGCGGCCGTAGATGTCGCTCAGCGTACCGAACACCGGCGCCACCGCGGTTGAGGCCAGGAGATAGGCGGTGATCACCCACGACAGGTTCGAGACGTCCTGGAACTGGCGGCCGATGGTCGGCAGCGCGGTCGCGACGATGGTCTGGTCGAGCGCGGCCAGAAACATCGTCAGCAGCAGGCTGATCAGGATCGTGCGGACTTCATCCGGCGTCAGAGGCGCCCGCGGCGCGATCGGCGGCGCGTCGCTGACGTCGATGACCCGGCTCGTCATTTTCGTCAGGTCGGGGGCGATCGCTTCAGGCAATGCCTGTTGGTCAGCCGGTTGGCGGCTCTGCCGTTCATATTTGTTCATGCGGACGTTTAATCGGTGCGCGACGGGAGGCCGCGTGGAATCGCAATATCAATTACACTTTAGAAGGCAAATCCGGGCCGCGGCAGCGGGTCAGGCGCATGGGTGCGTCCCGCGAAGCAGTCATCACGATCGCGTTCAGGATTGTGGCCGTTTCTTCAGCCGCGCCCGCTTCGGTAACAGTGCCGGCCATTGCACGATGTGGTCTTCGAGATCGGCGTCCGCGATCTCGTTCTCGGTCCCCTGCACACGCCCGCGCACCGAGACGCCGGCTTCATGCACCGTATCGGGATCGCCCGAAATCAACGGATGCCACCAATAGAGGTCGCGGCCTTCCGCCACCAGCTTGTAGCCGCAACTGGGCGGCAACCAGTTCAAGGTGCGGACGTTTTCGGGCGTGAGCCTGACGCAGTCCGGAACCTGATCGGACCGGTTCTGATAATCCTTGCAGGCGCACAGCCCGGCATCCAGCAACCGGCAGGAAACGTGGGTGAAATAGATCTTGCCGGTGTCCTCGTCTTCGAGCTTTTCCAGGCAGCAGCGTGCGCAGCCGTCGCACAGGCTTTCCCATTCGGCGCTGGACATCTCCTCCAACGTCTTGGTTTTCCAAAAGAATCCCTCTTGGTCGGAGGGCGGCTTGGCACGGATGGTCATGGGGCCTGACGTTTTAGGGAACAGCCAAGGAACAGAGCAATGGCTTAAAGCCCTATTAGGGGCTGAGCCGCTAGCTGCGCAAGTCGCGCGTTGCGGCGCCGCGAAAAGGGCGCGGCGGCGTTAGCTGTCCCGATCAAAATCGCAGCAGCACCATTGGTTTATGGCCTCCGCTCGGCTAGAACGGCATGCGACTCCCCAACGACGCGAAAGCGCCTTGGGTTTGCCGCAACATTCTCGCAAGACGGCTCGACGGCGCCTCGGATGGGTGCATGAGCGCTGCGAACTGACCAAGGGTCCCGGTGCGCCAGATCATACCGCAGCAATGGAAGACAAAGGTCCGGCACTGGCTGCTGGATTTCGATGCGCGCATCGATTCCACGCTGTTCTCCTCCGCCAGGGGCACGCGCGAACTCTATGAGCGGTTCTCGACGTTCATGGATCGCTTCTATGTTGGGCGCTGGAAACGCTGGGTATTCATCGAGCCGTTGTCGGAGGCGGCGACCATCGGTCTCGGCGGCCTGATACTGATGCTGGCACTGGCGGTGCCGGCGTTCCGCGAAACCGCCGACGACGACTGGCTGAAGAAATCCGATCTCGCGGTGACATTTCTCGATCGCTACGGCAATCCGATCGGCAGCCGCGGCATCAAGCACAATGATTCCATTCCGCTCGAGGACTTTCCGGACAACCTGATCAAGGCGACGCTGGCGACCGAAGACCGTCGCTTCTACGATCATTTCGGCATCGACATCGCCGGCACCGCGCGCGCGCTGCTCACCAACGCCCAGGCTGGCGGCGTACGCCAGGGCGGCTCGTCGATCACGCAGCAATTGGCGAAGAATCTCTTCCTCAACAACGAGCGCACCATCGAGCGCAAGGTAAAGGAGGCGTTTCTCGCGATCTGGCTGGAGACGCGCCTGACCAAGAACGAGATCCTGAAACTCTATCTCGATCGCGCTTATATGGGCGGCGGCACTTTCGGCGTCGACGGCGCCGCGCATTTCTACTTCAACAAGTCGGCGCGCGACGTCAATCTCGCGGAATCCGCGATGCTTGCCGGCCTGTTCAAGGCGCCCACCAAATATGCGCCGCATATCAACCTGCCCGCCGCGCGCGCCCGCGCCAACGTGGTGCTGGACAATCTGGTCGACGCCGGCTTCATGACCGAAGGCCAGGTGTTCGGCGCGCGACGCAATCCCGCCACCGCGGTCGATCGCCGCGACGAGAATTCGCCGAACTATTATCTCGACTGGGCGTTCGACGAAATGCGCAGGCTGGTCGATACGTTTCCAAAATCCTATGTCGAGCGCGTCTTCGTGGTCCGCACTGCGATCGACATGAACGTACAGCGCGCCGCGGAAGAAGCGGTCGAAAATCAGCTCCGCCAGTTCGGCCGTGACTATCATGCGACCCAGGCGGCAACCGTCGTCGCCGATCTCGATGGCGGCGTGCGCGCGATGGTCGGCGGACGCGACTATGGCGCCAGCCAGTTCAACCGCGCCGTCGACGCGATGCGCCAGCCCGGCTCGTCGTTCAAGCCCTATGTCTACACCACCGCGCTCCTGAATGGCTGGAAGCCGAGCGATACCATCGTCGACGGCCCGGTCTGTATCGGCAACTGGTGTCCGCAGAACTACGGCCACTCCTATTCCGGCAAGGTAACGCTAACGCAGGCGATCACCCGTTCGATCAACGTGGTACCGGTGAAACTGTCGATCGCGCTCGGCGGCAAGTCGCCCAATCCGGCCAAGGCCGGCCGCGCCAAGATCGTCGAGGTGGCGCGCAAGTTTGGCCTCACGGCGCCGCTGCCCGATACGCCGTCGCTGCCGATCGGCTCCGACGAAGTGTCGGTGCTCGAACACGCCGTCGCCTATGCGACCTTCCCGAACAAGGGCAAATCGGTCACGCCGCACGCGGTGCTGGAAGTGCGCACCGGCGCCGGCGATCTGGTCTGGCGCTTCGACCGCGACGGCAAGAAGCCGCTGCAGGCCATCCCGGCTTCCGTCGCCGCCGACATGGCGGGGATGATGAGCCACGTCGTAAGCGAGGGTACTGCGCGCCGCGCGGCGCTCGACGGCATTCCGACCGCCGGCAAGACCGGCACCACCAACGCGTATCGCGACGCGTGGTTCGTCGGATATACCGGCAACTTCACCTGCGCGGTCTGGTACGGCAACGACGATTACTCGCCGACCAACCGCATGACCGGCGGCTCGCTGCCGGCGCAGACCTGGCATGACATCATGGTGGTCGCCCACCAGGGCGTCGAGATCAAGGAGATCGCGGGCATCGGCGCCGGCACCAAACTGCCGGCTCCCACCAATCGCGGAACGATGGCCGCCAGCGGCGCGCCAAAGCCGCCGGATATCAAGCCGGGGCCGCCGCCGATCCTCACCAAGCGCGGCGCGGACATTCTGGTGCGCGTGGAGAAATTGCTCGACGAAGCCGGCAAGACGGCGGGAAAAACCTCGTCCGGCGAACCGCCGAAGCCGGCCAAGCCGGTGTCGTCCACCTCGCGCGCATTCCCGGACAGCTTTGCGGCGGCTGGACCTGACGGCGTGACCGCATCCGCGCCGCGCAAGAACTGACCGTGCGCCTGATCTTCACCACCCTGCTGGCGCTGGTTCTCGCGACCGTTGTCGGCCTTGGCTCGACTTATCTGACGGCAACGCGCGGTACCGACCTCGGCACGCTCACGATCGGCGCCTGGACCGCGCGGCCGAAGAACGGCACCGCCGACGTCGATCCCTATTCGCGTGCAACGATCGCCCGCAACGGCGAACTGCCGATCGGCACCGGCGACGGCGTCGCCTTCTCGGCAACCACCGACGACCGCAAGAAGCCGCTCGACGGACGCTGCGACGTGGTGATCAGCGGCGTCACTCCCGCAGCGCGATTCTGGACGTTGACGCTCTACGACCGGAAGGGCCAGCTCGTTGCAAATTCGCTGCAACGCTACGGCTTCACCAGCCAGGAAATCATCCGCGGCGCGGATGGTGCGTTCGAAGTCCGGGTGGCCTCGCGCTCGCGCGCCGGCAACTGGCTGCCGACCGGCGGCATCGAGCGCTATGCGCTGATGCTCAGGCTTTACGATACGCCGGTTGGCGTGGCGACGCGGACGCAGCGCGATGCACCGATGCCCTCGATTGCCACGGTGGGCTGCCCATGATCCGCGTGATGTTCACGATCATCGCGGGCCTGCTGCTGGGCGGCGTGGTGCATCTCGTCAGCGTCCTGGCGCTGCCGAGGATCGCGACCCAGGACGCCTATTCGCGGCTGACGCCCATGACCAAGCTCAATGCAGTGACGCCGCTGCCGCTCGCCGCGCCGAACAACGCGCCGATGCCGTTCATGGATCCGGCATTTGCAATGGCGATCTGCCGCTACGATCTCGCGGGCGGCCCGATCAAGCTCGCAGTTCCCGTCAGCCAGGCCTACACCTCGGTGTCCTTCTATACGCGCAACGAGGTCGCCTATTACGCCATCAACGACCGCTCCGCCGGACGCAAGGTGATCGAGCTCGACCTGATGACGGAGGCGCAACATGCCGAGTTGCCCGAGGAAGAGGACGTGACCGCGGCCGACCGCCTGATCATCGATTCCCCGACCGCAACCGGCCTGATCGTGCTGAAGGCGCTGGCGCCGGAGCCCGGCCTGATGCCACAGGCACAAGCCGCGCTCGCCGCGTCAAGTTGCAAGGTGCAGACCGAATCGACACCCACGAAGCATGAAGAGCCTGCGCCCATGCCGGCCCCGGCGCCGCCGCGCGCCAAGCGCTGATCAATCGGCCGTCAATTCCGCCAGGTATTCCCTAGCCGCGCACGCTCACGACATGGCCGATGACGGGCGGCCCCTCGACTGGCGGATTCGCGGTCTGCGCGGCGAGTTCACCGATCAGGCGATCGGCGTCGGCGGCCATGTTGTCCGGCGCCTGGATCACCAGCCGCTCCAACGCCCAGCGATAGGACGATATCCGCCGCTCCAGGCATTGCTGCACCCACTGCACGATCAGGGTGTTTTCCCGCATGCGGGCGATCGCGTCGGCGCGTTCGGGCGGTGACAGATCGGAGACGAATTTGAGGCTGGCGTTGCGTTTCTTGTCGAGGTCCAGCACACGGACCGCACTGGCGAAGAACGGCTCGAACCGGGTGATGTCGTCGCGCACATCTTCCATCAACTGCGCGTAACGCGATGAGTGCGAGCGGTGCGGTTCGTCGATCAATTGGCGTCCATAGGTGGTGCGATCGAACACCACGTTCTGCCGCCATGGCGAAGGCAGCGGCTGGTAATCGCCGAACACGCTCTTCCAGGCCGGCCGCGAGCGCGGCGGCTCGATCAGGGGATAAGCAAGATCACGAAGCTGCCGTTCGTTGTCGGTGAGCTGGAATTGCGAGGAACGCAGGCCGACGCTTCCGGTCACCTCGCCGCCGAGCCAGCGGTGCATGTCGTCGTTGCGGAAATCCTGGCGGGTGCGGCCGAAATCGCCGCCGCTGCAGCCGCCGAGCGCCGCGCATAACAGAAGCAGCGTCAGGACCGGCGCCGGGCGCCGGGCCTGCCATCTGGTCCGGATCGGAAAACACGTCTCCGGCATATCGAAATGTCCGATATCAACGTCGACGGCGGCGACGGCGGGGAGCGGTACCTTCTTCCGGGCCGCGGCCACCGCTGGTTTCGTCGGTGACGCGCTCGATCCGGACGACGGGAAGAATCACGACGGTCGCCGTGCCTTCGCGCGGGGCGCCATCCAAGGTTGAGCCCAGCCGCCGCGAAGCTGCATCCGCCGGAAATTCAATAATGGTGGCCATCTCAAGCTCTCTCTGGTTGCCGCTTCGACGCAATCTGCCGGCGACACGCTATCATTAAGAACAGGACGTGGTTAACGGCATCTTAATTAGCGTCGGCCGGTGCAGCACAAATGAAACCAGCTAAAATGCCGCCGCCGGCTTTCACGGATTGTTTTCCTTAACCGGCCCTTAAAGCAACGCGCATAGGCTGACGCGAAGATTACTCAGTCGCGTACCCCGACATGACCACACCTCCATTATTTCCAGGCTTCGACGGGCTGATGACGCTCTCCCGCCGGGAAGGCGTCGATATCAGGCCGACCTTGCTGCGCGTCCTGACCGATCTCTATGTTCAGGCCAGCGCCCACAGCGGAGACGAAGAACGGCAGTTTGTCGAGCTGACTTCCCGCCTGATCGACCAGGTCGATGACGCGACACGCGCAGCCGTGCGGGCGCGACTCGCGACCTATCCGAGCACGCCGGCCGCGACCTTGAGAAAGCTCGGGCTGAAACCTTTCAATTCCGCTGCGCGCGTGCCGCTCGCCCGAGAGATTCCCGCAAACCCCTCTGTGGAGACGCCTGGTCCGGTCAAGCCGCCGACCGAGGCGCAGTTGCGGATGGCGTCGAGTCTATCCATGCAGCCGAAGGACGCGGCCGAGATCAACGACATGTTTTTTGCCGGCAGCGCCAGCGAGCGCGCGCTGATCCTGCACAACCTTGCCGACACGCCGCTCAAGGCTTCCGCGCGAATTCCTGCGCCGCGTGCGAAACGCGCCAACGAGACACTGGAGATGGCCGCGTTCGCTGCCGATGTCGAGAACTTCACGCTTGAACTCGGCGAGGCACTGATATTGCCGGCGCGGGTCGCAGCGCAAGTGGTCAACGATCCTGGCGGCGAGCCGCTGGCTTGCGCGGCCAAGGCGTTGGATATGCCGGGCCCGGTGTTTCAGCGGGTGCTGCTGTTCCTCAAGCCCGAATTCGGCTGCTCGGTTACTTTGGTCTACCGGCTGTCGCGGCTGTACGACCGCTTGAGCGAACGGTCTGCGCTGGTCATGCTGGCGGCGTGGCGTGGTTCGACGCTCGCCATCGCCCGCGCCAAATATCGCCCCATGCTTCACGAGGACGAGCGCCATCGCGCGCGCCCGGCCGCCTCCACGCAACCCCGTCCGGCGGTGCAGCCGGGCGACAATGCCCTACCGCGCACGGCTTCGCAGCGATCGGGCAGCTAAGTCCGCGCCAGATCGAGAAAGTGCCGCCCTGCCCGGTCCTCGGTTTCCACGATCCAGGCATCCGGGTCGAACCGGATTTCCTTGGCGAGCCGGTCTTCCACGGATTGCTCGGGTACCGGCTGCGGCGAGATGGCTGTGAATATCCGCTCGATCGGCCGGCTGTCGTCATAGGCCGTCTGCGGCGCCGGCACGTACAGCATGGCATTGCCATCGAGCAGCGCCACCTTGACGAATACCGCGCCGGCTTCTTCCGCTCCGCGCCTGCGCACGGCGCCGAATATCCCCGCGGTCTGGCAGCGGCGCAAATAAGCGGCCACCCAGATGGCTGATTTCAATCGCATGAGTCGGACGATAGGCCAGCGCTGGAGCCGAAGCTAGTCTGTCGGCCGGCCAACCAGCGATCGAACTCACGAAGCCGCGAGGGCTCTTCGCAGCCGCGCGATCGCGCCCGGCAGGCCGCGCATTTTTATGATCCGGCCGGCGATGTCGTAGTCCTCGGAGAGCACGCGCACATTCTCATACACTTCGCTGAGCAGCCCCTGTTTCGCGTAAGGCAACATCAATTGTTCCTCCACCATCGCAGCTTCAAAAAACGCGATGATCGTTTCGCGCAGCGCGGCCACGTCCTCGGGAGACTTGGCGGAGATCAGGATTGCGTCGGGATGCTTTGCGCGCAGCGCGGCGCGATCCGCCTCGCTCACGCGATCGATCTTGTTGAGGAGCAGGTACGACGGGACGACGTCCGCGCCGATCTCGCGCAGCACGTTACGGCTCACCTCGAGCTGCGATTCGTAGGTCGGATCGGATGCATCAACGACGAACAGCAGCAGCGACGCCTCGAGCGCTTCTGCGAGCGTGGAACGGAACGACGCGACGAGATCATGCGGCAGTTTCTTGATGAAACCGACCGTATCCGAGACCAGCACGCGTGGCTTCGTCCCGGGCTGCAGAGCGCGCACCGTCGTATCGAGCGTCGCGAACAACTTGTCCGCGACCAGCACCTCGCTGCCCGTGAGCGCTCGCATCAGCGACGACTTCCCGGCGTTGGTATAGCCTACCAGTGCGACCCTGAGCTGATCGCTACGCGCCGACCGACGCTGGTCGTCGTCTCGCTGGATACCCTCCAACTGCTCTTTCAACTCCGCGAGGCGATCGCGGATCTTGCGTCGATCGAGTTCTAGGTCGGACTCGCCCGCTCCAACGCCCTGCTGCCGCCCGCCGCCCGCCGAGGATTCCCGCAGACGCGGCGACACATACTTCAGCCGCGCGATTTCGACCTGCAGCTTCGCCTCGCGCCCGTGCGCGTGACGATGGAAAATCTCGACGATCACGCCGGTCCGATCGAGAACCTGCGCACCGGTTGCGCGCTCGAGGTTACGCGCCTGGCTTGGCGATATCTCATGATCGACGATCACGAATTCCGGCTTCCGCGCATCCTCGGTATCAGGCTCTATCTGCCCGGCATGCGGCTTCTTCTCATCGGCGCCTTCAAAGCGCTCACGGGCCTTCGACTTCCGGAGAGTTGCCATCGACCCAACGACGCCCGTTCCGCCGGTCATCGCCGCGAGTTCCTCGAGCCGGCCCTTGCCGAGCACCGTCCCGCCATCGATCTCGTCGCGCTTCTGCGATATCGAACCTACGACCTCGTAACCGAGCGTCTTCACCAGACGGCCCAGTTCTTCGATGCTGGCGGCATGCGCGACGTCATCGACGCCCGGAATCTGGACGCCGACGAGGATCGCACGCGGAATGGGTAGCTTGGTTTCCATGATGGATCGCTCGCCCGCTGCGCGGCAGGCTGTTAGGCGGCTTTGCGGATGGGATTCACCTCGCGTCGCCGCGCCGAAACGGCGCAGCCGCATTCATGGACTGTTCCGGCTGCGATGACAAATCCGCGCCTTTCCAGCGAGAACCGAAGGGTTTCGATGGCGGTGGCCTTTTGGGGATCGACCCAGACCACCAGCACCCCGCCGGGACTCAAGAAATCCGCCAGCCAATCGAGCGCGATCTCAAGTTTCTTGAACGTGCGCCGCCGCCAATCGACCAATGCTACGTCGTATTGGCCGGCCGGATGGCCGCAGTTTGCCGTGGCTGCCGCGCGCGCATAGCCGCGGCGTTGCAGTTCCAACATCAGCTCAATGCCCTTGGAGCCAGCTACGACGATTCGGTGCTGCTTCGAGCAGCCTGCCAGCGCGATCATCGGTTCGATGATGCGATCACCTGTTGGGCCACCGCGCTTGGGATAGAATGACATGACACCATCTCGCTTGAAAAACAGACGTCAACGACTGCATCAGCAAGATAGGTAAAACGACATAAAGAAACGAGACGGACGCAGCCGCCGCTATATAGTAGCCGCATGATGGCGGCTGGGATTGCGGCCATCGAGGTCCAGCCTAGCCGCTTGAGGTGAAGCTAGTCGACCGGATGGCCGATCACCGTGGTGAGTTCGCGTACCAGCCGATCGGACACATGGCCGCTCACGGGCATCTTGCGCTCCCGCTCGAATTTCTGAATCGCGGCCTGGGTATCCGAGCCAACCGTGCCGGTCGGCTTCAACTGGCCGTAGCCATATTCGGTCAACGCGCGCTGCACGGCCGCTACGCGGCGCGAAGCTGCGACCGGATCGTTGCGGGATACCGGAATGGGCACCGGCGGCCGCGTGACATTGGCAGGCACCGTTGCCGGTGCGGCTGTCGCCTTGACCAGATTGGCCATGGGATCCGCCGCTCTCGGCTCGGCAAGCTTCGGTTCCGGCGGCGCGGCTTCCACAGGTCGCCCGACAGCTTCCACCGGACGCGGACGCGGCAAGGGGTTCGCGGCCGGCGCCGCAGGAAGGGTGACCACCGTGCCGAACATTGGCGAGGGATGGCGCCCCGCCTGCAGGAACAGCGCATTCGCGATGATGGCGCTGACGGCCGCAAACGCCAGCGCGCCCGCCACCGTGTCTTTCGGACTATGCAGCAAGATGCGCATCAGCAGGCCGCGCTCGGTCTCCGCGGCGGCCGCGACCGCGGCGAACACGGGGGTCCCGCCGGGCCATCCGGCGGATCGGTCTTGGGCAGCTTGTACTGCCCGTCCAGCAGCAGGCCATTCAGATAAA